>Ga0308169_10000286_pt1 | contig 85338 bp, 77 predicted proteins | sample PhyBR1_2_FD_202139 | JGI IMG/M metagenome (GOLD analysis project Ga0308169, IMG submission 202139) | Phyllosphere microbial communities from UC Gill Tract Community Farm, Albany, California, United States - DLSLSB.R1 | ecosystem: Host-associated > Plants > Phyllosphere > Unclassified | place...
GCATGCGGCCGAGCAGCGTGGAGACCTCGGATCCGGCCTGCGTGAAGCGGAAGATGTTGTCGATGAAGAGCAGCACGTCCTGCTTCTGCACATCGCGGAAGTACTCCGCCATGGTCAGGGCGGACAGGGCGACGCGCAGGCGCGTCCCCGGCGGCTCGTCCATCTGGCCGAAGACGAGGGCGGTCTTGTCGAAGACGCCCGCCTCCTCCATCTCGGCGATGAGGTCGTTGCCCTCACGGGTGCGCTCGCCGACACCGGCGAACACCGACACACCACCGTGGTCCTGCGCGACGCGCTGGATCATCTCCTGGATGAGGACCGTCTTGCCGACGCCCGCACCGCCGAACAGGCCGATCTTTCCACCCTGCACATACGGGGTGAGCAGGTCGATCGACTTGATGCCGGTCTCGAACATGGTGGTCTTCGACTCGAGCTGGTCGAAGTTCGGGGCCTTGCGGTGGATCGGCCAGCGCTCGGTGATCTCGATCTGCTCGCCGGGCTCGGCGTTCAGGACCTCGCCGATCACGTTGAAGACCTTGCCCTTGGTGACGTCGCCGACGGGGACCGAGATGGCCTCGCCGGTGTCGCGCACCTCCTGGCCGCGGACCATGCCGTCGGTGGGCTTGAGCGAGATGGCGCGGACGAGGTCGTCGCCGAGGTGCTGGGCGACCTCGAGGGTGATCTCCGTCGACTCCTCGCCGATGGTGATCGTCGTCTTGAGTGCGTTGTAGATGTCGGGGATCGAGTCGTGCGGGAACTCGATGTCGACGACCGGGCCGGTGACGCGAGCAACGCGGCCGACGACCGTCGTAGCGGTGGCAGTCATAATTCGTCTCTCTCCTGAGGGGTCTTACTTGCTCGACGACAATGCGTCGGCGCCGCCGACGATCTCGGCGATCTGCTGCGTGATCTCCGCCTGGCGCGCGTTGTTGCGCAGGCGGGTGTAGTCGGTGATGAGCTTGTCGGCATTGTCGCTGGCCGACTTCATCGCCTTCTGCGTCGCGGCCTGCTTGGCGGCGGACGACTGCAGGAGGGCGTTGAAGACGCGGCTCTGGATGTACACCGGCAGGATCGCGTCGAGCACGGTCGCCGCATCCGGCTCGAACTCGTACAACGGGTACACGGCGCTCGAGGTGTCCGCCGCGTCGGCCTCCGCGATCTCCAGCGGAAGCAGGCGCACCGTCTCCGGCGACTGCGTCATCATGCTGACGAAGCGGTTGTACACGAGGTGGATCTCGTCCACGCCGCCCTGCTGACCACCGCGCTCGAACGCCTCCAACAGCGAGGCCGCGATGGCCTCTGCCGTGTGGAACGACGGCGTGTCGGTGTCACCCGTCCACTCCGCGGCGGCCTCGAGGCGCCGGAACTGGAAGTAGCCGACGGCCTTGCGGCCGACGAGGTAGAACACCGGCTCGCGTCCCTCCGAGCGCAGGAGCTCGGCGAGTTCCATGGCCTCGCGCAGGATCTGCGAGTTGAACGCGCCGGCCAGTCCCCGGTCGCTCGAGAAGACCACGACGGCGGACCGGCGGATCGTCTCGGGCTCACGGGTGAGCGGGTGGTCGACGTTGGAGTGCGTCGCGACGGCGGACACGGCCCTCGTCACAGCCCGCGCGAAGGGCGAGGACGCATTGACGCGCGCCATCGCCTTCTGGATGCGCGAAGCCGCGATGAGTTCCATCGCCTTCGTGATCTTCTTGGTCGTCTGAGCAGAAGAGATCTTCTGCTTGTAGACCCTGAGTTGTGCGCCCATAGCTCTGAGAATCCCCCGCGATTACGCGCGGCGGCCCTTGACGATCTTCTCCTGGTTCACGTCGTCGACGTCCGCGGCGCTGTGCTCCTCGTGACCGGGAGCGCTGATGCCGTGGCCCTTGCCGCCCTGGAACTCGAGGAGGAAGGCGTCGGTGGCCTTCTCCAGCTCCGCGACCGTGTCGTCATCGAGGACGTTCGTCTCGCGGAGGGTGTCGAGCACGGTGGTGTTGCGACGCACGTGATCCAGCAGCTCGCGCTCGAACCGCAGCACGTCCTCGACCTCGATCGAGTCGAGCTTGCCCTTGGTTCCGGCCCAGATCGAAACGACCTGCTCCTCGACGGGGTACGGCGAGTACTGCGGCTGCTTGAGCAGCTCGGTCAGGCGAGCGCCACGAGCCAGCTGGCGGCGCGACGCCTGGTCGAGATCGGACGCGAACATCGCGAACGCCTCGAGCGAGCGGTACTGCGCGAGCTCGAGCTTCAGCGTTCCGGAGACCTTCTTGATCGACTTGACCTGAGCGTCACCGCCGACGCGGGACACCGAGATGCCGACGTCGACAGCCGGGCGCTGGTTCGCGTTGAACAGGTCGGACTGCAGGAAGATCTGGCCGTCCGTGATCGAGATCACGTTGGTCGGGATGTACGCCGAGACATCGTTCGCCTTGGTCTCGATGATGGGCAGACCCGTCATCGAACCGGCGCCGAGCTCGTCGGACAGCTTCGCGCAACGCTCCAGCAGACGGGAGTGCAGGTAGAAGACGTCACCCGGGTAGGCCTCGCGGCCCGGCGGGCGGCGCAGCAGCAGCGACACGGCGCGGTAGGCCTCGGCCTGCTTCGACAGGTCGTCGAAGATGATCAGGACGTGCTTGCCGCCGTACATCCAGTGCTGGCCGATGGCCGAACCGGTGTAGGGGGCGAGGTACTTGAAGCCGGCCGGGTCGGACGCCGGGGCGGCGACGATGGTCGTGTACTCCAGGGCGCCGGCCTCTTCCAGCGCGCCCTTGACGGAGGCGATGGTCGAGCCCTTCTGGCCGATCGCGACGTAGATGCAGCGGACCTGCTTGTTGACGTCGCCGGACTCCCAGTTGGCCTTCTGGTTGATGATCGTGTCGATCGCGATCGCGGTCTTGCCGGTCTGGCGGTCGCCGATGATGAGCTGGCGCTGGCCGCGGCCGACCGGGATCATCGCGTCGATGGCCTTGATGCCGGTCTGCATCGGCTCGTGGACCGACTTGCGCTGCATGACGCCGGGCGCCTGCAGCTCGAGCTCGCGGTGACCCTCGGTCGCGATCTCGCCGAGACCGTCGATGGGGTTGCCGAGCGGGTCCACCACACGGCCGAGGTAGCCGTCGCCGACCGGGACGGAGAGCACCTCGCCGGTGCGGGTGACCTCGTCGCCCGCCTGGACACCGGTGAACTCGCCGAGGACGACCACACCGATCTCGTGCTCGTCCAGGTTCAGTGCGAGGCCCTTGGTGCCGTCCGCGAAGGTCACGAGCTCGTTGGCCATGACGCCGGGCAGGCCCTCGACGTGCGCGATGCCGTCCGCTGCGTCGATGACCGTGCCGACCTCGGTCGCCACGCCGCCCGTGGGCTCGTACGCGGCGACGAAGTCCTTCAGCGCGTCACGGATGACGTCGGGGCTGATCGAAAGTTCTGCCATTGTCTTCCCTTTGTGTATGGGTGCGCGGCTTCCCGCGCGAAGTCGTGTTTCAGCCCGCGAGCTTGTGCCGGAGATCGGCGAGGCGGGCGGAGATGCTGCCGTCGATGACGTCGTCCGCGACCTGCACGCGCAGGCCTCCGACGACGGAGGAGTCGAGCACCTCGTTCAGCGCGATCTGGCGGCCGTAGCGACCGGCCAGCACCGCGCGGAGGCGGTCGCGCTGCGGCGCGCTCAGCGGAGTGGCGGTGTGCACGGTCGCGACGATCCGGTCGCGCTGCGTGGACACGATGCGCATCGCCCTGCTCAGCAGCCGGCGCACGCGGCGGCCGCGCTGCTGGCGCACCAGTGAGGTGAGGATCAGCGAGGTGGCGGGGTGCAGGCTCGCACCGACCAGCTTCTGCACGAGCGCGGCCTTGCCCTCGCCTCCGCCCAGGCGGCTGCCCAGGGCGAGTTCGAGGTCGGCATTGTCGGCGACCAGGCGCGACACCGAGAACAGCTCGCCCTCGATGTCGGCGTCGGGCGCGGCGATCGCCGCAGCACGCACGGCCAGCTCCTCCACACCGTCGACCAGGTCGGCGGCGGAGGACCAGCGCTGCGAGACCGCGACGGTCAGCACCTGCTGCGCAGGCGCCGACGCGCCGGCGAAGACGCGAGACACGAGTGCCGCGCGGGCCTCGACCGGAGCGGACGGATCGGCGAGCGCGCCGCTCAGCGCGGAGGTCTCACCGATCAGGCGCGTGGCGGAGAACAGGTCTCCGGCGACGTCGAGGGTGATGCCCTGCGCGGCGGTCAGAGCGCTGCTCGACGCCTCAAGGGCCTGAGCGGTCGCGCTGCCCATTACTTCGCCGCCTCGGAGGCCTCGAGGTCCGCCAGGAAGCGGTCCACGACGGCCGTCGCGCGTGCGTCGTCGGAGAGGGTCTCCCCGACCACGCCACCGGCGAGGTCGAGAGCGAGGCCGCCGACCTCGTTGCGCAGCGAGACGAACGCCGTCTGGCGCTCGGCCTCGATCTGCGCATGTGCGGCTGCGGTCGTCCGTGCAGCCTCTGCGGCAGCGGTCTCCTTGGCCTCGGCGACGATCTTCTTGCCGTCCTCACGGGCGGTCTCGCGGATCGTGCCGGCCTCGGTGCGGGCCTCGGCGAGCTGGCGGGTGTACTCCTCCAGCGCGGCCTCGGCCTGCTTCTGCGCCTCATCGGCCTTGGCGATGTTGCCCTCGATGGCCGCGGAGCGCTCGTCGAGCATCTTCGTGAACCGGGGAAGAGCGATCTTCCACACCACGAACAAGATGATCAGGAAGAACAGACCCGACCAGACGAGATCGTAGGTCTCGGGAAGAATCGGGTTCTTCGTCTCACCCTCGGCCGCGAGGTGCGTGACAAGAGCGTTCAGCATCCTGTCTCCTTCGGGATTCGAGTGCGGGTTACGGGAAGGGGATGAAGCCGACGGCGATGCCGATGAATGCGAGCGCCTCGGTGAAGGCGATACCGATCCACATCAGGACCTGCAGGCGACCGGCCAGCTCGGGCTGGCGGGCGACACCCTCGATCGTCTTGCCGACGACGATGCCCACGCCGATGGCCGGGCCGATGGCGGCGAGGCCGTAGCCGATTGCCGCGAGGTTGCCGTTGACTGCTGCGAGATTTTTCCTTTCGTTGTGGGCGGCAGGTTCGCCGCCCGCAGGGGTTGTCAGTGCTCTTCTGCGACCGCGAGCTGGATGTAGACCGCGGTGAGGACGGTGAAGACGTAGGCCTGGAGGACAGCGACCAGGATCTCGAGGGCCGTGAAGGCGCCTCCGAAGGCGAGGGTCGGGATGCCGAGGACGGCCCAGCCGCCACCCGCCGTGAAGAAGAAGAACCAGGTGGCCGAGAAGCACAGCACGAGCAGCATGTGTCCGACGACCATGTTCATCAGAAGTCGCAGCATGAGGGTGACCGGGCGGATCACGAACGTCGAGATGATCTCGATCGGCGTCACGATGAAGTAGACCGGCCACGGCACGCCGGAGGGGAACAGCGCGTTCTTCACGAAGTTCTTCGGGCTCTTCTTGAGGCCCGCGTAGATGAAGGTCACGTAGCTGATGACCGCCAGCATGAGCGGAACGGCCGCGACGCTGGATCCGGCGATGTTCAGGAACGGGATGATGCCCGTCAGGTTGAAGAACAGCGTCATGAAGAAGATCGTCGTCAGAAGCGGCAGGAAGCGGTCGCCGTCCTTGCGCCCGAGCAGGTCGTGCGCGATGCCGCCGCGGACGAAGTCCAGGCCCATCTCCACGACGCTCTGGAAACGCCCGGGGACGATTTTCATGCGTCGGGTGCCGAGCACCAGGAAGAGCACCAGGACGAGTACCGAGAACGCCTGCACCAGGTTGATGCGTGTCACGCCGATACCGGCGATGTAGAACAACGGCGCGGGGAAGAAGTCGTCGATGGACGGTCCGTGGAACCCGCCGTTGTCGGCCAGTCGAGGGATCATGGTCGCAGCAAGATTAAACAGCGCGGGCTCCAGCGTCGGGGCACCGGGGGCTACCGGGGCGTCGGTCGATATGCTTCACAGCGCAACGCTCGCGTGACGAGCGGGCTCGGGTTCCAGCCTATCAGACCAGTGAGTTGCCTGAATCCGCGTCCGGAGCCTGCTGAGAGCCCGTACCCGCGCCCGGAGCGACGTCCTCGGGGGCGACGGTCGGCAGGGATGCGTCGCTGACGACGGGCAGCCGCATCTTCAGGAACACCACCGCGTCGATCGCGAGCGACACCAGGACGCCCGCCAGCAGCGCCCAGAAGAAGACGAGCGGCTCCAGCCAGGGCTGCCCGCGCAGGACGAGGATGAGCACGAAGAAGAGTCCGAGTTTGAGGAACCAGCCGCCCATCACGATCGCGAAGAACAACTGCACGTACAGTTCCTGGCCGAACCAGCGGTTGGCGATGAGGATGCTTCCGGCCGTGATCGCACCGAAGAGCACCGCGATGAGCGCGCCGATCAGGCCGCTCCAGACGCCCGGGGCTCCTTTGAGCACTCCCCCGATGATCCCGGCCACGATCGCGAGCGCGACAGCGGCGATGCCGGACGCGATGAGCGCCGTGCGCAGGACCGGAGTGCTGGTGACGGGGCTCTGGCCGGTGGACGGACGGTGGCTCGCGGAGCTCATTTCGATTCCTTCTGGGGGGCGCGCGGACGCGACGGGATGAGGGTGACGACGAGGCAGGCCGCGGCCCCGACGACGCCGAAGACGATGCCGGCGGCGTATTCGCCGTACCAGCCCTCGCGCGAGCCGATGTACATCAGCAGCACGGCGATCGAGATGACGGCCGTCCACGCGTAGAAGATGAGGACGGCGTCGAGGCTGCGGTGGCCGAGGTCGAGCATGCGGTGGTGCAGGTGCTTGCGATCCGGTGAGAACGGCGACTTGCCCGCGCCCATGCGTCGCAGCACGGCCAGTCCGAAATCGAGCAGTGGCAGCAGCACCACCACGACCGGCAGCAGGATGGGGATGAACGCGCCGAGCAGCTGCGAACGCCCGATCTGCGCGTTGGTGAGAACGGCGGGATTCAGCTGCCCGGTGATGGCGACGGCACTGGTCGCCATGAGCAGGCCGATCACGAGTGCGCCCGAGTCGCCCATGAACAGCTTCGCTGGGGTCCAGTTCATCGGCAGGAAGCCGATGCATGCACCGATCAGCACGGCCGCGATGAACGGGGCGAGGCTGAAGTAGCTGGACTGCCCGATGTCACGGGCGATGATGTAGGAGTAAGCGAAGAACACGCCGTTGGCGATGAGGCAGACGCCGGCGACCAGCCCGTCGAGTCCGTCGATGAAGTTCACCGCGTTCATGACGATGACGATCGCGAACATCGTGATCACGATGCTCAGCCAGTTGGATCCGATCACGGGCTCCGCAAGCGGGAGCGAGGCGATCTGCAGCCCGCCGACGATCGTCACCAGCCCTGCAGCCAGGAACTGCGCTCCGAGCTTGATCATCCAGTCCAGATCCCACAGATCATCGATGACGCCGACGATCGCGATGAGCAGGACCGCGCCGAGCACCGACCACATCGTCTGCGGCTGCGCCCAGATGATGTGGAAGAACGGGCTGGCCGCACTCGCGGCGAAGGCCGCCAGGATTCCGAGCAGCATCGCCACGCCCCCGAGCCGCGGCGTCGGCGTGGTGTGCACATCGCGCTCACGGATGCCGGGGTACAGCTTGAAGCGCAGGCTCAGCTGCCACACCGCCCACGAGCAGGCCAGAGTCACGGCCGCCGTGAGGATCACGGTGAACAGGTACTGCTTCACGGGGTCGCTCTCCTCCGGCCGGGATCAGGGCTGCTCGGCGAGCAGGTCCCCGAGCACGCGGGCGAGCTCGGCACGGGACACCGCGCCCTCGCGGAGCACACGCACCTTCGCGTCCGCATCCCCTGGGCGCACGAGCGACGTGGCGTCGACGATCGTGGAGGCGACACCGCGGGTCGCGGGACCAGCATCGAGGTAGACCTCGATGCTGTCGCCGAGCATGCCCCTGGCCTGATCGACCTCGACGGCGGCCGGCTCCCCGGTCAGGTTCGCGCTGGAGACGGCGAGGGGGCCGGTCTCCTCGAGCAGCGCGAGCGCGACCCTGTGATCGGGCATCCGCACGGCGACCGTGCCATGGGTCTCGCCCAGGTCCCAGACCAGGGACTGCTGCGCGGGCAGCACGATCGTGAGCCCGCCGGGCCAGAACTCGTCGACGAGACGCTGTACGGGCTCGGGAATGGTCTCCACCAGGGCGGCGAGGGTGGCGGTGCTGCCGACGAGGACGGGCGGTGGCTGCTGGCGCCCTCGCCCCTTCGCATCGAGCAGGCGCTGGACGGCGGCGGGGCTGAAGGCGTCGGCACCCACGCCGTAGACGGTGTCGGTGGGCAGCACGACCAGCTCGCCGCGGCCGATGGCCAGACGGGCCTGGCGCATGCCGGTGAGGATCTGATCCGCGTCGCGGCTATCGAAGACTGAGGACATGACCGTCCCAGTCTACGGGGCGCGGCGCCGTGCGCCCTGAGCGGGCGTTCGGGTCTCCCGACGCCGGCGGATCCGGCTACGGGCGGATCGCCGTCGTCGCGCGGTCGCGCTGGGTCAGGTCACGATGCGTCGCGGTCGCGCGCCAGCCGTCCGCAGCGAGGAGTTCCCGGATCGCGTCGCCCTGCACCTCCGCGTGCTCGAGCACGAGCGTCCCGCCGGAGTGCAGCAGCGCCCAGGCGCGGCGGCTGATCGCGCGCACCACGTCGAGTCCGTCGGGGCCGCCGTACAGCGCGAGCGCCGGGTCGTGCAGGCGCACCTCAGGGTCGCGCGGGATGGCTTCGTCCGGCACATACGGAGGATTGGAGATGACCACGTCGACCGTGCCGTCCAACTCCCCCAGCTCCGACCGGAGGTCGCCGAGCACCAGGGAGAGGTTCTCCTGCCCCGCCGTGTTCCGCAGCGCCCAGGCGTGCGCCTCGGGCGAGACCTCGACCGCGTGCACCTGCGCGTGCGGCACCTCGGTCGCGAGGGCAAGGGCGATGGCTCCGGATCCGGTGCACAGATCCACGCCGACAGGGCTCGGCGAGGAGGTCGCGAGCAAGGCGTCGATCGCGAACTGCGCGACGATCTCGGTCTCCGGTCGCGGCACGAACACACCGGGCCCCACAGCCAGCTCGAGGTGACGGAACGGCGCCGTGCCGGTGAGATGCTGAAGCGGCTCGCGCGCGGCGCGGCGTGCGACCAGCGCGTCCAGAGCAGCCTCGTCCGCATCGGACAGCGTAGCTCCGCGGATCATCGCCACCTGAACGGCGCCGCGACCGAGCCCGAGCACATGCCCGGCCAGGAGTTCGGCGTCGACGACGGGATCCGGGACGCCGCCGTCGCCGAGGGTCGTGGCGGCGCGGCGGAGGGCATCGGCAAGGGGCGCGGACATAGACGTCCAGCGTAATGCGGGCGTCACATTCACCGGGCCCACACGCCATCGTCCTAGGCTGTGCTCGATCGTGTCCCCGTCGGAAGCGGGATGGGATCGTCGCAACCCCGAAGAAGTGCGTCCATCGAAAGGTCCCTCATGGCAGGCATCCACTCCGACATCACCAGCACGTTCGGCAACACCCCGCTCGTCAAGCTGAACCATGTGACCGAGGGCCTCGGCGCCACGGTGCTGGTCAAGCTCGAGTCGTTCAACCCGGCCTCGAGCGTCAAGGACCGCATCGGTATCGCGATCGTCGACGCTGCGGAGGCTTCTGGCGAGCTGAAGCCCGGTGGCACGATCGTCGAGGCGACGAGCGGCAACACCGGCATCGCCCTGGCCATGGTGGGCGCCGCGCGCGGCTACCGCGTGATCCTGACGATGCCCTCGTCCATGTCGAAGGAGCGACGCGTGCTGCTGAAGGCGTTCGGCGCAGAGCTCGTGCTGACCGACCCGACCCTGGGCATGAAGGGCGCGATCGAGAAGCTGCAGGAGATCATCGCAGAGACCCCGGGCGCCGTCTGGGCCCGACAGTTCGAGAACGCCGCCAACCCGCAGATCCACCGCGAGACCACGGCGCAGGAGATCCTGCGCGACACCGACGGCGACGTCGACTTCTTCGTCGCCGGCATCGGCACCGGCGGCACCATCACGGGCACCGGTCAGGCCCTCAAGGCGGCCAACCCCGCGGTGAAGGTCATCGCCGTCGAGCCGACCGACTCCCCCCTGCTCAGCGAGGGGCACCCCGGCCCGGCGAAGATCCAGGGCATCGGCCCGAACTTCGTCCCCGCGATCCTGGACCGCGATGTCATCGACGAGATCATCACCGCCGGCTTCGAGGAGTCCCTCAGCACCGCCCGCGACCTGGCAGCGAAAGAGGGACTGCTGGTCGGCATCTCCGCCGGCGCCGCCGTCGCACAGGCACTGAAGGTCGCCGCACGCCCCGAGAACGCGGGTAAGACGGTCGTCGTGATCGCGCCGGACACCGGCGAGCGCTACTTGTCCACCGCCCTGTTCGAGGACCTGCGCGAGGACTGATGCCGCACTCTGGCATGTCGTGGGCCGGGCGGATGCGCGAAGACATCGCATCCGCCCGGCTCCGTGACCCCGCCGCCCGCGGCGGGATCGAGATCGCCCTGCTCTACCCCGGTCTGCACGCCATCTGGGCGCACCGCGTGAACCATGCGCTGTGGACGCGCGGGCTGCGCTTCCCGGCGCGGATGGGCTCGCAGGTCGCCCGCTGGCTGACCGGCGTCGAGATCCACCCCGGCGCCACGATCGGCCGTCGATTCTTCATCGACCACGGCATGGGCGTCGTGATCGGCGAGACCGCCGAGGTCGGCGACGACGTGATGCTCTACCACGGGGTCACCCTCGGCGGCCGCACCCGCGACGCGGGCAAGCGCCACCCCACGCTCCAGGACGGCGTCGTGGTCGGTGCAGGAGCGAAGATCCTGGGCCCCGTCGTCATCGGGGCGCGCTCCGCCATCGGTGCCAACGCCGTCGTCACGAAGGACGCGCCCGCCGACTCCGTGCTCACCGGGGTCCCCGCCAGGGCCAGACCTCGTGTCGAGGGCGAGAACACGGCGAGGATCCTGTCAGTGCCCGACTACTCGATCTGAGCTCGCCGGCGCGCCACTGCTTCCTACTATTTACGTCGCTCCCTATTTACGTCGCTCCCCCGAGGCTGGCACAGGTGCTCGACGGATCCGTGACCCTGACGCCCCTCGATACCACGGTACGGACGAATCCCGACGAGAACTGACGCCCGCGAATCCCGGGCGCGCCGACGCTGTCCGGGGAGTCCAGACGCCGACATTCGGGGCCTGGACTCCACGGTTTGACGCAGATAAACGGACGAAGAGGGCGCCGCTGGACTCGTCAGCGCTTCTTGGCCGCGGCCTTCAGTGCCGCGGCCTCGCGCACCTCGCGCTTGATCAGCACCAGCGGCAGCACGACGGTGCATACGGCCGTGATGATCCAGACGACGACCGGTCCGAGCACCCAGCCGAGCGCATCGGTGATCCGCAGGCCCCCGATGGGCAGCAGCACGACGATGAGCAGCGCCACGAAGGTGGAGATGATGCCGATCCCGCCCAGCAGCGCCGGCGCGTAACGGTTGGCCATGGACGTGATCCACGGCGCGAGCAGGCTCTGCAGCACCGTGAAGATGAGCACGCACAGTACGAAGCCCCACCACTTGCTCCACTCGATCGTGAACCCGGTCAGCAGCAGGTCGGCCACGATGAGGCCGATCGCGGACGACGCCAGGAAGATCAGGGTGCGCGTGAGGAAGAGGCCCATGGCCGGAGCATAGCGCGGCGCGGGTGCCGTTCCGTGGCCGCCCCGCGTACTGTCGGGGACATGCACTGGGTGCTCCATGTCGACCTCGACCAGTTCATCGCGGCCGTCGAGGTGCTGCGCCGTCCCGAGCTTGCCGGGCTCCCGCTCATCGTGGGTGGTCGCGGGGATCCCACCGAGCGCGCGGTCGTGTCGACGGCTTCCTACGAGGCGCGCGCGTTCGGCGTGGGCTCGGGGATGCCGCTGCGGATCGCAGCGCGCAAAGCTCCGGATGCGGTGATCCTGCCCGTCGACGCCCCGGCCTACCTCGCCGCGTCCGCGGAGGTGATGGAGGTGCTGCGCGCCCAGCCCGGCGCCATCGTGCAGGTGCTGGGCTGGGACGAGGCGTTCGTCGGCGTCGACACGGACGATCCGGAGGCCTACGCGCGCCGGCTGCAGCAGGCGGTGCTGGATCGCGCGCGCCTGCACTGCAGCGTCGGCATCGGCGACACGCTCGTGCGGGCGAAGATCGCGACGGGATTCGGCAAGCCGCAGGGCGTCTTCCGCCTCACGGCCGAGAACTGGGGCGACGTGATGGGCGAGCGCCCCGTGATCGAGCTGTGGGGCGTCGGATCGAAGGTGTCGAAGCGCCTGCTCGCACGAGGAATCCGCACGGTCGCCCAGCTCGCGACCGCGCCGGAGGACGGGCTCATCGCCGAGTTCGGACCGCGGATGGGGCTCTGGTATCGCGAGCTCGGGCAGGGCGGTCGATCCGCCGTCGTCGATGACACCCCCTGGGTCGCGCGCGGGCACAGCCGCGAGACGACGTACCAGACCGATCTCGCCGACCGCGCGGAGATCGAGGAGGCCGCACTGACGCTTCTCGGGCAGGTTCTGGACGACGTCGCCGAGGACGGGCGGCCCGTCACCGGCCTCGGGCTGAAGGTGCGCTACGCCCCGTTCACGACGAAGACGTTCACCAAGCGGATCCCGGAAACCGCCGACAGGGACGTCGTCGTCGACAGGGCCAGGGAGCTCATCGGCCGGATCGCCCCGGACCGGCCGGTGCGGCTGCTGGGGATGCGTGCCGAGATGGCACTGCCCGACGACGCGCGGGAAGGACGCACACCGACGCGCGGAGCGTGGTGACTGTTCCTGCGCCGGGGCGGTCCCCGCCTTCACCGGCCCGTGGGCTGCGACCATCTCGCTGAGACTCGCGACGGCGAGTTCGACTACGGTCTCGACCTCGTGCTCGATCAGCTCGAGCTGCGGCTGGCCGCCCAGGGCTGAGGTTCGCAGCCGGATGGCCGGGTCGGGGCGCTCAGTCCTCGGTGCCGAGGGCGGCGAGCCTGGCCTCCTCGTCCGCGTGGATCGCGGACTCGATGAGCGGCTCGAGCGCGCCGTCCATCACGGCATCGAGGTTGTAGGCCTTGAATCCGGTGCGGTGATCCGCGATCCGGTTCTCGGGGAAGTTGTAGGTGCGGATCCGCTCGGAGCGGTCCATGCCGCGGATCTGCGACCGACGCGCATCGGACGCGGCGGCGTCGAGCTCCTCCTGCTGCTTGGCCAGCAGGCGGGCGCGCAGCACGCGCATGGCCGCCTCGCGGTTCTGCAACTGCGACTTCTCGTTCTGCATGGACACCACGATGCCGCTCGGCATGTGCGTGATGCGCACGGCGGAGTCCGTCGTGTTCACGGACTGTCCGCCGGGCCCCGAGGAGCGGAACACGTCGATCTTGAGATCGTTCTGGTTGATCGCGATCTCGTCCGGCTCGTCGACCTCGGGGAACACCAGCACCCCGGTGGTGGAGGTGTGGATGCGCCCCTGCGACTCGGTCGCCGGCACCCGCTGCACCCGGTGCACGCCGCCTTCGTACTTGAGATGCGCCCAGACGCCCTGGGAGGGATCCGTGGAGGATCCCTTGATCGCGACCTGCACGTCCTTGTAGCCGCCGAGATCCGACTCGGTGCGATCGAGCAGCTCGGTCTTCCACCCCTTGGACGCCGCATACTGCACGTACATGCGCAGCAGGTCGGCGGCGAAGAGGGCGGACTCGGCCCCGCCCTCCCCCGCCTTGATCTCCATGATCACGTCGCGAGCGTCATCCGGATCCCGAGGGATCAGCAGGCGCCGGAGCTTCTCCTGCGCAGCCTGCAGCCCCTCCTCCATGCCAGGGATCTCGGCCGCGATCGACTCGTCCTCGCGGGCGAACTCGCGCGCGGTCTCGAGATCCTCGCCGGCGGCGATCCAGTCGTCATGCGCCTTCACGATGCGGCTGAGCTCGGCGTAGCGGCGGTTGACCCGCTTCGCCCGCGCGGCGTCGGCGTGCACCTCGGGGTCGGAGAGTTCTCTCTCCACCCTGCGATGCTCGTCGCGCAGCGACTCGACCTGCTCGAACATGACGACCGGATCCCTCCCGGATGAGGCAGCGTTCAGACTGCGCGGATCAGCGGATGCTGTTCTCGGACGCGTGGCTGTGGCCGGTGCCGGAGTTCGGCTTGCCCAGCTGCGCGTTCTGCATCTGCAGCAGGAATTCGACGTTCGAGTCGGTCTCCTTGAGCTTTCCCAGGACGACCTCGAGCGCCTGCTGCGGGTCGAGCCCGGCGAGGGCACGGCGCAGCTTCCAGGTGATCTTGACCTCGTCGGGGCTCAGCAGCATCTCCTCGCGGCGGGTGGAGGACGCGTTGACGTCCACGGCCGGGAAGATCCGCTTGTCTGCGAGGGCGCGGCTCAGGCGCAGCTCGCTGTTGCCAGTGCCCTTGAACTCCTCGAAGATGACCTCATCCATCTTGGATCCGGTCTCCACCAGCGCGGTCGCGAGGATCGTGAGGGATCCGCCGTTCTCGATGTTGCGCGCGGCGCCGAAGAAGCGCTTCGGCGGGTACAGCGCCGACGCGTCCACGCCGCCGGTGAGCACTCGGCCGGAGGCGGGAGCGGCGATGTTGTACGCGCGGCCGAGGCGGGTGATCGAGTCGAGCAGCACGACCACGTCGCGGCCCAGTTCGACCAGGCGCTTGGCGCGCTCGATCGCGAGCTCGGCGACGGTGGTGTGATCCTCCGCCGGACGATCGAAGGTTGAGGCGATGACCTCGCCCTTCACCGTGCGCTGCATGTCGGTGACCTCTTCGGGGCGCTCATCGACGAGCACGACCATGAGGTGCACCTCGGGGTTGTTCTGCGCGATCGCGTTGGCGATCTGCTGCAGCACGATCGTCTTGCCGGCCTTCGGGGGCGCGACGATGAGGCCGCGCTGGCCCTTGCCGATCGGGGCGACGAGATCGATGATGCGCTGCGTGAGCTTCTCCGGTGCCGTCTCCAGGCGCAGACGCTCCTGCGGGTAGAGCGGGGTGAGGGCGGAGAACTCGACGCGGTTCGCGGCGTCCTCGGCGCTCAGGCCGTTGACCGAGTCGACCTTCACCAGCGCGTTGTACTTCTGGCGGCCCTGCTGCTCGCCCTCGCGAGGCTGCTTGATCGCGCCGACGACGGCGTCGCCCTTGCGCAGGTTGTACTTCTTCACCTGGCCGAGGGAGACGTACACGTCGCTGGGGCCGGAGAGGTAGCCGGTGGTGCGCACGAAGGCGTAGTTGTCGAGCACGTCGAGGATGCCCGCGATCGGGATGAGGACATCGTCCTCACCGATCTCGGTCTCGAACTCGTCGACGTTCTGGTTCTGGCCGCCACGGCGCTTGTTGCGCTGGCGTCCGCGGCCGTTGCCGCCGTCCTCATCGATGTCCTGAGCGCCGCCACGGCCGCCCTGGTTGTTGTTCTGGCCACTGTTGTTCTGGCCATTGTTGCTCTGACCGTTGTTGCTCTGGCCGCCGTTGTTCTGGCCGCCGTTGCTCTGGCCGTCCTGGCTGCCGTTGCGGTTGCGGTTGCGCGAGCGGGATCGGCTGCGGCTGCGGCCGGTCGTCTCCTCGCCGCCGTCGGCGGAGTTGTCCGCAGGCTGCGCGTCGGCCGGCACCGCGTCGGCGGGTGCTTCCTTCGCGGCGGGCTCCGCAGCGGTCTCCGCCGGTGCCGCCTCGCCGGACTCCGCCGGGGCGTCCTCGGTCTTCTTGGCGCGGCTGCGACGCGGGGCCCGCGCCTTCGGGGCCTCCTCGGCCGGAGCCTCAGCAGCGGGGGCGGCGTCGGCCGCGGGCGCCGCATCGGCGGCGGCCGTCTCGGCGGGAGCCTCCTCGGTCTTCTTCGCGCGGCTGCGACGCGGGGCCTTGGCCTTCGGGGCCTCCTCGGCCGGCGCCTCAGCGGCGGGCGATGCCTCCCCGCCGGCGGGCGCGGACTCCGCAGCCTCCGCAGCCTTGGCCGCGGCGGTGGCCGTGGTCGCGCGCCGCGGAGCGCGCTTGCGCGGGGCCTTGGGTGCGTCCTCGGCGGACGCCTGCCCGGCCGGGGCCGAGGTCTCGATCTGGGTCTCGGAGATAGTCTCCACGAGTACTCCTCTTGTAAGTCGTGGGAAATTCGACGCGCACACGGCAGATGCCGGGGCGCGACCGCACGATCATGCCGAGAACAGGCTGTCCCCTGCATGCCACCCGGAGAACACGCTCGCAGAGAGCTCGGTGACCGGCTCGTGGTGCGGTTTCGGATGCTGTGCGGCTGACGCAGGAAGTGCGTCGCGGGTCGGGATCACGATTGTGACGAAGAACCCTCCGCTCGTTCCCTCACTGTACCACCTCGCACATCGACGGCGACCATCTGCGGGATCCACGGAGTGTCCGTGGCAGCCTCGGCGATCCGCACCGCCTCGAGGCGGCTGCCGGGTCCATCGCACAGCACCAGCACGCTGGGGCCGGCGCCGGAGACCACCGCCGCGAAACCCTCGGCGCGCAGCGCGCGCACGAGCCGGTTCGTCTCGGGCATCGCGGGCGCGCGGTAGTCCTGGTGCAGACGGTCGTCGGTGGCGTCCAGCAGCACATCCGGGCTCTGCGTGAGTGCGGCGATGAGCAGCGCGGAACGGGATACGTTGAACACCGCATCCTCGCTCGGCACCTGTTCGGGCTGCAGGCTGCGCGCCGCCTTGGTCGACATCGTGTAGCCGGGCACCAGCACCAGCGGCGAGACGCCGCGGTGTACGAGGAGCTTCTTGTGCTGCGGGCCGCGCGCAGCCGTCCACGCGATGGTCAGCCCGCCGAACAGCGCGGGAGCCACATTGTCCGGATGTCCCTCGAGCTCCGTCGCAAGGCGCAGCAGCGCGTCGTCGTCGAGCTCGACGATCCCGTCCAGCAGTCCCTTCGCGGCCAGCACGCCAGCGGCGACCGCGGCGCCGGACGAGCCGAGCCCGCGCCCATGCGGCACGCCGTTGCGGGCCACGAGACGGATCCCCGGCATCGCGACGCCGACGTCGGCGAAGACGTGGGCGATCGAGCGGACGACGAGGTTGGAGGCGTCGCGGGCGATCTCATCGGCGCCGGATCCGGAGACCTCGACGTCGATCCGGCCCGGCTCGAGTGCCGTGACCTCGAGCTCGTCGTACATGCTCAGCGCGAGTCCGAGAGTGTCGAACCCGGGGCCGAGGTTGGCGCTCGTGGCGGGGACGCGCACCTCGACGGTGCGCCCCGGCATCGGGCCGGTCGCAGCGTTCACCGTCACTCCCCCTCGACCCGCAGCACCGACACCACGCGGGTGACGGCGTCGCTGTCGGCGAGGCGGGCGACGGTGTCGCTGAGAGCCTGTTCGGTGGCACGGTGGGTGCCGATCACGAGGCGGGCGGTGCTGCTCTGCTCGCCCCGCTCGATGGTCTGCAGCGCGGTGGCGATGGAGACGCCGTGGTCGCTGAGGATCCCGGCCACCGTGGCGAGCACTCCGGTGACGTCGGCGACCTCGATCGTGATCTGGTAGCGCGTGGTGATGTGTCCGAACGGCGCGATCGGCAGATTCTGCCGGGCCGACTCCCCCACGCCGACGCCGCCGGCGATGTGCCGGCGTGCGGCCGAGACGACGTCGCCGAGCACGGCGGACGCGGTCTGCACGCCGCCGGCACCGGCGCCGTAGAACATGAGCGGACCGGCGGCCTCGGCCTCCACGAACACGGCGTTGTTGCCGCCGTGCACGCTCGCCATGGGATGCTCCCTGTCGATCAGCGCCGGGTACACGCGCACCGAGATGGCGTCTCCGCCGTCCTCGGACAGGCGCTCGCACACCGCGAGAAGCTTGATCACGTAGCCCGCTCGGCGGGCGTCGGCGATCATGTCGGCCGTGACGGACTCGATGCCCTGGCGGTGCACGTCATCGATCGAGACCTGGGTGTGGAACGCGAGGCTGGCCAGGATCGCGGCTTTCTGGGCCGCGTCGTAACCCTCGAGATCGAGCGTGGGGTCGGCCTCGAGGTAGCCGAGATCGGTGGCGATCTGCTGCGCCGCCTGGGCGCTCAGACCCTGGCGGTCCATGGCGTCGAGGATGTAGTTCGTGCTGCCGTTGACGATTCCGAAGATCCGCTTGATGCGGTCGCCGGCGAGCGAGTCCCGCAGGGGGCGGATGATCGGGATCGCCGCGGCGACCGCCGCCTCGTACGACACCGATGCGCCGACCTGGTCTGCGGCCTCGAAGATCTCGGCCCCGTGCGTGGCCAGCAGCGCCTTGTTGCCGGTGACGACGTCGGCCCCGCTGCGCAGCGCCTGCAGCACGTAGCCGCGCGCCGGCTCGATGCCGCCCATGAGCTCGATCACGATATCCGCGCTCTGGATCAGCACCTCGGCATCGGTCGTGAGCAGCTCGCGCGGCAGCTCCGCGTCGCGCGGCGCATCGATGTCCCGGACGAGGATCCCGGCGAGTTCCAGCCGTGCGCCGCTGCGCTCGGCGAGGTCGCCCTGATGCTCGAGGAGCAGGCGCGCAACCTGCGACCCCACGGATCCGGCCCCGAGCAGGGCGACGCGGAGGGTGCGGCGGGTGCCGTCGAGTTCCGTCATGCTTCTCCTTCTCCGGTGCGGGCACCGGTGCGCTCCTTCGTCCGCGGAGCGGCGATGCCGGCATCCCTGGAGAGGAGGTCGTCGAGGGTCTCCCCCCGGACGATCACCCGCGCGTGACCGTCGCGCACGGCGACGACCGCGGGACGCGGGGTGTGGTTGTAGTTGCTGGACAACGCGTGACAGTACGCGCCGGTCGCCGGCACCGCGAGCAGGTCGCCCGGAGTGACGTCGGAGGGGAGGTACTCGTGATCGACGACGATGTCCCCCGATTCGCAGTGTGATCCCACCACCCGCGCGAGCACCGGTGCGCCGGTGCCCTCACGTGAAGCGATGCGCGCCGAGTACTCGGATCCGTACAGCGCAGGGCGGGCGTTGTCGCTCATGCCGCCGTCCACGCTCACATAGAGGCGCCCCCCTCGATCGCCGAGCGAGACCTCCTTGGTGGTTCCTACCTCGTAGAGGGTCACACCGGCCTGACCGACGACGGCGCGTCCCGGCTCGAACGCGAGTGTCGGGAGCGGGATTCCGCGCACCTCGCACTCGCGGGCGACCGCCTCGACGATGGCGGTGGCGAGCTCCTCGATCGGCGTCGGATCGTCGGCGGCCGTGTAGGCGATGCCGAAGCCGCCGCCGAGGTTGAGCAGGGGCAGCTCCCCGCCCTCGCGCAGCTCGGCGTGCAGTTCGACGACGCGCGAGGCGGACTCGGCGAAGCCGGCGGATCCGAAGATCTGCGATCCGATGTGGCAGTGCAGACCGCGCAGTTTCAGGCTGGGGATCTCGCGGATCCGTTCGACGAGTGCGGGTGCGGCTTCCAGCGGGATGCCGAACTTCTGGTCCTCGTGCGCCGTGGCGAGGAAGTCGTGAGTCTCGGCGTGCACGCCGCTGTTGACCCGGAGCAGGACACGCTGCACATAGCCGTCGGATCCCGTGCCGGCGCTTCGACGCTCGGCGATCGCGCCGAGGCGCTCGATCTCGATGGCGGAGTCGACGATGATCGTGCCGACACCGACCTCGACGGCGCGCTCGAGTTCGGTGACGGTCTTGTTGTTGCCGTGGAAGCCGATCCGCGACGGCTTGATGCCGGCAGCCAGCGCGATCTCGAGTTCGCCGCGGCTGCAGACGTCGACCCGCAGGCCCTCCTGGGCGACCCAGCGTGCGACCTCCGCGCTGAGGAACGCCTTGCCCGCGTAGTACACGCGCGCCTTGGTGCCGTGAGCGGCCGCCGCAAGGTCGAAGGAAGCCTTGATCCTGGCTGCGTGGGCGCGCACCTCGGCCTCGTCCAGCACGTAGAGGGGCGTGCCGAAACGTGCGCGCAGCTCAGCGACGCCGACGCCACCGAGCTGCAGCTCTCCGTCGGCGTCGCGCCGTGCGGAAGCCGGCCACACCCCCGGGGCGAGATCGTTCGGATCGGCCGGTTCCTTCAGCCAATCCGGGGCGAGCGCGTCGGGCGATGCGGGAAGCACAGGGCACCAATCGTCGTGAATGTCTCGGGTGTTCGAGCCCGGCCCAGAGCGTGCCGAGTTCTGAGAATTCTAAGGCACCGCATCCGTCCGCCCCGACGGGTATGACGCCCCGGGACGCGGCCGCGCGCCACGGTGACGAGTCTGGTTGGATGGGCGGATGCGCGGATTCCATCACGTCGAACTCTGGGTCGCCGACGTGGCGCTGTCCGCCGCCGAATGGGGCTGGCTGCTCGGACGGATCGGCTTCGAGCCGGCGGATGTCTGGGCCGACGGTCGTTCGTGGCGGAACGGCGACGCCTACCTCACGATCTGCTCGGCTCCGGCGCTGCACGGAACCAGCCATGACCGCAGGCTGCCCGGCCTGAACCATCTCGCGTTCCACGGCGGGTCGCGGAGCGACGTCGACCGGCTGATGGTCGCGGCGACGCAGCACGGCTGGAGCGCCCTGTACGACGACCGATACCCGCACGCAGGAGGCCCTTGCCACTATGCGGGTTGGCTTGAGAACAGCGATGGGTTCAAGGCCGAGGTCGTTGCGACGGAGGTGTGAGAGAGCTCACCGGAAGTTCTTATTCCTGCCGTCGCTGCAACGGGATAATGACCCGATCAGAATGGTTTGAGCGGCATCAGGATCCGGGGGTCTCGTGTTCCGGAGGCGGCTCAGAACGGCGCGGTTTCGTCGATGGGTGGTGGATCCGGTTCGTCGATGGTGAAGGTGACGGGTGCCGGTGGCTTGTCGATGTAGGTCGCGCCGCCCGGGCTGGTCCATTCCAGGACCCCGGCGCCCTTCTGTTTCACGGTCCATGCGGTCTGGTGTTTGAGGACGTGGTGTCTGCGGCAGAGTCCGCCGAGGTTCCCTTCTTCGGTGGCGCCGCCGTAGGCGGCGTCGATGGTGTGGTCGAGGTCTTGGGTTCGGGGTGGGAGCCCGCAGGTCGGGAACCGGCACCGGGAGTCGCGGGCGTGCAGGAGTCGGCGCAGGTCGGCGTTGGGTCGGTAGTGGTCGACGGCGAGGATCGCCCCGGTGATCGGGTGAGTGAGCACCCGCTCCCAGGCGACGGCACCACCGGCGAGGATCCGGGCGGTGTGCGCGTCGATGGGTTTCCCACCGGCGAGCTCGGCGGGTTGCTCGGTGCGGACGCCGAACGCGGCACCAACTGCTGCGCTGGTGGCCATCGCCGTGAGCACGGGGACGGTGACCTCGACCCGCGCGTGGATCGCCGACAGCAGCCCATCTGTCGTGTCGTGCCCGGACGGGGCACCGGTCAGCAGGGTGTCCGCGCACAGGTCCGCGCGGAGCTGATCGATGGCCCGGTCATCCGCGCGATCTCCCAGAGCATCCGGGTCCGGATCCACGTGCACGGAGGGGCCCTTCGTCACCTGGGCGTTCGCGACCTGCACCGCCCGGGCCTGCTGGGTGAGCCGGTCGTAGATCCCATCGATCACCGCGGCGGCATGGATCAGCCCGAGCATCTTCTGCCCGTCACCCACGTCTTCCCGCCACACGGTGCGCTTCTCCTGCGCCTCCCGGTGCCGTTCCGTCAACGACCGCGGCGCCAACCGCTCCGCGACACGTTCCACGACCCGCTTCGCCCGATGCGGGGCCTCACCCTCCGACGCAGCGACGGCGACCTGTTCGAACTCGGCCCGCACCTCGTCGCTGTCCAGCCGCGCCCCGGCATCCTGGATCTGCCGTACATGCGCCGGGCCGATCCGCGCCTCGGTGAACGCCTGCATCGTCGCTGGGAACTTCGTCATCAGCTCCGCGGCGCGGGCCATCCGCCCTTGCACCACCCGGTCCGACATGTGCAGCACACCGGCCAGCTCTGCCGCGACGCTGCGCGCGGCGAGATCCACCCGCTCACCCCGCACCCCGGAGGCGCTGTCCGCGGCGGCGAGGTCCTCCGCGAGCCGCTGCGCGACCGCAAGGTGCGCTTCCCTCAACGCCTGCAACCGGATGATCGTCGCCTCGGTGGTCGCCAACCCGTCCACCAACGCGGCCAGCACCGCGACCGGATCCACCGGGTCCACCCCAGGATCCACCACCGTGCCGGTCGAGCTCGTCATACCCCCATTCAACCCGGGACCACCGACATTCCCGGCCCTGAAAGGGCCAGATCAGATCCAGAAACGATCACGAAACGATCACGACGCGAAGAGCCTGGATCTCGCGTCGCCCCAGTAGCCGCGTCATTGGTTGCACGGTGCCGGTTCTGCGGGTCGGCAACGGGATCATCCGAACGATCCTGAGTCGCCACCCTCCCTCCAGCGCCGCGACTCGCATGCCCCTGGCCCCTCGTCAAGGGCTTCCGCGCCGGCGTCCGCCTCTCGCTACGCTCGGAGCATGGGCCCCCTCAGCGCCTCCGAGCACGCACCGACGCCGATACCGGCCGCGGCGGCGAAGCCATGGCTTCCGCGCACCATCGATGCCGTACTGGCTCGTGTGTTGCGCTGGCGGATCGCCCGCGCGGGGCTGCTGTACGCCGAGAAGAACGGTCCGGCTCTTGCCGACGGGATCACTTATCGTGCCCTGTTCAGCGTGTTCGCCGCTGTTCTGCTGGGCTTCTCGGCTGCGGGGTTGTGGCTCGCGGGAAATCCCGAGGCGCTCGCTGCCCTGGTCTCCGCGCTGGATGCGGTCGTCCCCGGGCTGGTCGGTCACGGCGGCATCGTCGACCCCGACGACATCCGCGCGCCCGCTGGTTTGTCCATCGCCGGCGTCATCTCGCTCGCGGGCCTCATCGGCGCAGCGCTCGGCGCGATCGGATCCCTGCGGGTGGCTCTGCGCACGCTCGCCGGGAGGCTCGCCGACGAGGTGCTCTGGTACGGCGTGATCCTGCGCAATCTGGCGCTCGCGGCCGGGATCGCGATCGCCTTCGCCGTGACGGCGACGATCACCGTGGTCAGCACCGTCGGTGTGAGCTCTCTCGCCTCGTTGCTGGGTGCGGAACGATCGGATCTCGCGACGTGGATCGAACGGATCCTCGCCGCCGCGATCGTCTATGCCCTCGACGTCGTCATCATCGCGGGGCTGTTCGCCGTGCTCTCCGGAGTCAGAGCACCCGCGAAGATGCTGTGGTCCGGTTCCGCGCTGGGAGCCGTGGGACTCCTCGTGCTGCAGCAGCTCTCCAGTCTCTTCGTCGGCGGCGCCCGATCGAACCCGTTGCTGGCCTCATTCGCTGCGCTCATCGCGCTGCTCCTCTGGCTGAACTTGTCGGCGCAGGTCGTACTGCTCGCGAGCGCATGGATCATCACGGGCGTCGAGGACGAGGAGGATCGCGTCACAGGACGCCCGCGTTCGCTGACGGAGCTGCGGCTGGACCGGGCTGAGCGGTTGCTGGCAGCAGCGCAGACCGAGAGAGACGCGGCACGCACCGCTCTGGGTGCAGAGCGGCCGGAGGCGCTGGCCGAGCGCGACGCAGCGCTCGCAGAGGCCCAGCCCGCTTCTGCAGCGGCGCTCCCCTGGTACCGGCGTCTTCTGCGCCGCCCTCGGGATTCGCGCCCCTCTTCGTCCCGCCGCCCTGACAGCGACGCCTAGGACGCGGGACAGGTCCCGTTCTCGAGCAGCTTCGGATCCGTCGTGATCGCGCTGTCCGCGGAGAACGTCGCCACCAACGCGCCGGCATCCACGCGCAGCCCGCTCAAGTGCACGCCCGCCGGCAGCCGGTCGGCGATGCAGAGCTTCTGCCTGGTGAACAACGGCTTCAGCGCCGCACCGAACGGCGACGACGCGACGGTGTCGGGGTCGACGGTGATCGCGCCGATCGTCGCCGAGGTCGGTGTGAAGGTGAGCTCGCCGTCCGCAGCCCCTGGCGTGAGCGCGAGGGCGAGCGGCACCGTCGCACCGAAGAGCGTCACGGATCCGGTCGCCTTGACGTCCTTTCCGTCCAGCGTTACGGACTCGATCGGCGTGGACCCGGCAGCCGCCGTGATGGCCTTCTCGAGCTGATCGGCCGTGATCCGGAAGGTGCCCTTCGCGCCGCCGAGCGCGCCGCCGCGGATCGGAACGCCCGTCGCGTCGACATTCACGGCGCTCGTGAGGGGGCCGATCGCGACGCTCTTCGAGGAGATGCGGACATCGTCCAGGCGCCCTGCGACCAGCTGCGGCAGCACGATGCCGCCCACGGCCACGTCCATCTGCTGATCCGCGGGAAGCTTCAGCGCGGTGATCGCCTGCGAGCGGATCTGCTGCGCGACGACAGCGCGCGCGACGAACTCGCCGCCCACGACGAGCGCCGCGAGCAGGACCACGACGATCCCCAGCACCCAGGGCCAGCGCGCACGCCGACGCGGCGGCGGCACGGCCACGGGGGCCGACGGCAGCGGGGGCCGGGGCGGCGCGACGGGGTGTTCAAGACCGAGGCCCCGCGGATACGGCTCCGTCGGGTGCGTGCCCTCCTCCGCGCCGCTCACGTCACATCCGCTCCGGCGCGGACACCCCGAGCAGGTCGAGGCCGTTGCGCAGTACCTGGCCCGTGGCGTCGTTCAGCCACAGGCGGGTGCGGTGCACGTCCTCGATCGGGTCGTCGCCCTGCGGGATGACGCGGCAGTTGTCGTACCAGCGGTGGTACAGACCCGCGAGCTCCTCCAGGTAGCGTGCGACGCGATGCGGCTCACGCACCTCGGCCGCGAACGCGACGATCCGCGGGAACTCCTGAAGGGCGCCCAGCAGCGCCGACTCGGTCTCGTGCGTGAGCAGCTCCGGCGCGAACGCCGACCGATCCACGCCGGAGTCGGCCGCGTTGCGAGCCACGTTGTGCGTGCGTGCGTGCGCGTACTGCACGTAGAAGACCGGGTTGTCGTTCGTGCGCTTCTGCAGCAGCTCGGGATCCAGCGACAGCGGGGAATCGGCGGGCGAGCGCTCGAGCGAGTACCGCAGCGCGTCGGTGCCGAGCCATTCGCGCAGGTCGTCCATCTCGATGATGTTGCCGGCGCGCTTGCTGAGCCGGGCGCCGCCTACCGAGACGAGCTGTCCGATGAGCACCTCGACGTCCTTCTCGGGGTCGTCCCCCGCGGCGCCCGCGAGCGCCTTCAGACGGTGCACGTAGCCGTGGTGGTCGGCGCCGAGCAGGTAGATCTTGTGCTCGAAGCCGCGGTCGCCCTTGTTCAGGTAGTAGGCGGCGTCGGCGGCGAAGTAGGTGTACTCGCCGTTGGAGCGGCGGATCACGCGGTCCTTGTCGTCGCCGAAATCGGTCGTGCGCACCCACACGGCGTCGTCCAGGTCGAACACGTGCCCCTGGGCGCGCAGACGGTCCACCGCCTGGTCGACGAGGCTCGGGCTGCCGCCCTCCCCCTTCGCGTGCAGGATCCGCTCGGAGAACCACACGTCGAAGACGACGTTGAACTTGGCCAGCGATTCCTGTTGCTCGGCGAGCTGGTACTGGTAGCCGAGCTCGCGGGCGACGACGAGCTGCACCTCGGGATCGAGGGCGAGGAAGTCGGGGCGGTCGGCGAGCACGCGCTGCGCGATGTCGGCGATGTAACTGCCTGCGTAACCGCCCTCGGGGGTCGGCTCGCCCTTCGCCGCGGCCACGATGGATCCGGCGAACCGCTCCATCTGAGCGCCCGCGTCGTTGATGTAGAACTCGCGCGCCACGGTGGCCCCGCTGGCGTCGAGCAGACGCGCGATCGCGTCCCCGAGAGCGGCCCAGCGGGTGTGCCCGATGTGCAGCGGCCCGGTCGGGTTCGCGGACACGAACTCGACGTTGATCGACCGGCCCGCCTGCGAGTCGTTGCGGCCGTAGGCATCGCCCGCGTCCACGATCACCTTGGCGAGCGCTCCGGCAGCACCGGCCTCGAGGCGCACGTTGAGGAATCCCGGCCCCGCGACCGAGGCCTCGGCGATGCCATCCACGGCACCGAGTCCGTCGGCGATCTGCTGCGCGAGCTCGCGCGGATTCGTGCCGAGTTGCTTCGCGAGGCGCATCGCGATGTTGGTGGCCCAGTCGCCGTGCTCGCGGTTGCGCGGGCGCTCCAGCACGATGTCGCCCGCGGTGAGCGCGAGGGGATCGCCACCTCGTCGCTCGTCCGCGATCGGCGCGAGGACGGACAGGATCGCTGTGGCCAGGGCTTCGGGATTCATAGGGTATCGATTCTAGGGCGTGTCCCCCCGCGGAATCGTCGCGTGCGGGGCGGGATCCGCCGCGGGAACCCGAGCTCGCATCGCCTCGCCGATCCCCGCGCGCACGCGTGCCAGCGTCCTCTCATCCACGCGGAGTCCCGCGCGGCGCAGGGCGAGCATCGTCGCCCCCGCCGCGCCGCTGTCGACCAGCACGAACGGCTGGTCGCCGAAGGCTGCGGCGACATGCGCGCGCAGCAGCCGCTGCGGTGCGCCCGGCCTCGACACGATGCTGCCGCCGACCACGACCGGCCCCGGTGCGGCCTGCACGAGCTCGACCGTCTGCGCCAGCTGTTCGCCCGCCTCCTGCAGGATCCGCTCCGCCACCGGATCGTGCTCGTCGGCAGCATCGAACACGAGCGGAGCGAAGGCCGCCAGTTGCACGGGCCGCTGCGCGTACAGCACCCGGATCAGCTGCTCCAGGCCGACCGGTCGACCATCGCTTCCCCGGCCCTGAACGCCCTCTCCGGCAATACCCGCCGCCTGCAGCACCCGCGCGGTGAGAACGGTCTCGGGGCCGAGCCCATCCAGCTCCGCCACGGCCGCGGCGGCCGCGGCACGCCCGATCCAGAAGCCGCTGCCCCGGTCGCCCAGCAACCAGCCCAGCCCGTCCGCCGTCGCGACGATACGCCCGCCCTCCACGCGCACGGCGCTCGCGCCTGTTCCGCACACCACGCCGTACCCGACCGGCGCGACAGCGCCACTCGCGTACATCGCCAGCAGGTCCGACTCGAACCACAGTGCACCCGCGAACCCGTTTTCCTTCAACGGCTCGAGGATCCAGTCGGATGCGCCGCCGCGCGCATCATGACCGGCCATGGCGACGACGATCCCCGAGACCTCGGAAAGACTCGCACCGCCGGCGTCGAGGGCCATGCCGACCGCACCGCGCACCTCGGCAAGGGCTGCAGGAATACCCGATGACGTGGGATTCCCGCTGCCACCGCGACCGAAGCCGACGACGCGGCCTTCGCCCGTCGCGAGCACCGCTCTCGTGGAGGTGCCTCCCGCATCCACACCGATCACGAGCATCTTGCACCCCAATTTGTTATCTGTCCTACTTGATTTTTCACCCGGGACCCGATGAGAATGTTTTTCACCCGAACCCCGTCGTAGCACGACGCGTTTTCACCGGAGGCTATGGTGCCACTCATGCAGGATGTCGGCAACGAGTTGTCGATCACGCAGCGGATCTCGCTGCGGCGTCCTGCGATGCCCAAGGCCATGGCGAAGATCGCCGCCGTGATCGCCGCCCACCCCACGGCCCCGGTCGAGCTGACCATCACCGAGCTCGCCGACCAAGCCGGCACCTCGGCCGCCACCGTCACCCGTTTCTGCCGCGCGATCGGCTTCGAGGGGTACACGCAGTTCCGTGTCGGCGTCGCGGCCGAGTCGGGACGAGGCGATGCCGGCACCACGTGGCGCACCGACATCGCAGACGACATCGGCCAGGACGACCCCGCCGACCGAGTGCTGCTCACCCTGCTCGGGCTGCACACGCGCAGCATGGAGGTCACGACGCGCCTGCTGGATCTCGACGACGTCCAGCTCGTCGCGCGCGCCATCGCCGAGGCGCGGCACGTCGACATCTACGGTGTCGGGGGCAGCGGCGTCATCGCCGATGAGTTCCGCGGGCGGCTCTATCGGATCGGCGTGAACGCGCATTCCTGGTCCGACGTGCACGACGGCCTCACCAGCGCCGTGCTGCAGGACGGCTCCTCCGTCGCGGTGGGCATCTCCAACACCGGCCGCACCGAAGAGACCATCGAGATGCTCTCGCACGCGCGCGCGGCCGGGGCCCTGACGGTCGCGATCACGACCGATGCCGACTCCTGGCTCGCCGCCAGCGCCGACGTGGCCCTGATCACGGCCTCGGAGAACCCCGCCCAGCGCCCCGACGATCTCTCGATCAAGCACGCGCAGCTGCTCGTGGTCGATCTGCTCTACGTCCTCGTGGCGCAGCGCACACTCGGCGAAGCCGCGACGCGCCTCGCCGCCAGCGCGATGGCCGTCTCCGCGCATCGACGTTCCTCCGCTCCGCACGAAGCACGCCGAACCCCCCGCACGAAGGAGTCCACCCGATGAGCGCCTCTCCCCTGGATCTGCTGCGCGAAGCCGAGACGCGCCTCGAGCGCCTCGCCGCCGATGCGGAGCGCGGCGCGCTGGATCCCGCCATCGACCTGCTCGTCGCCGCGCTGCGCGACGGCGGGGTCATCCAGGCGTTCGGCACCGGGCACTCCGAGGCGTTCGCGATGGAGATCGCGGGGCGCGCGGGCGGACTGATCCCGACCAACCGCATCGCTCTGCGCGACATCGTGCTGCACGGCGAACGCACGGCCGACGTGCTGACCGGCTCCCTCGAGCGCGAACCCTGGGTCGTCGACGAGCTCATGGCCGTCTCCCCCGTGGCCGAGAACGACGTCTTCGTGATCGCCTCGAACTCCGGCGTGAACGGATCCATCGTCGGTGTGGCGCTGTGGGCCAAGGAGCACGGCCACAAAGTCATCGCCGTGACCAGCCTCGAGCACACCGCCCGGGTCGAACCCAAGCACCCGAGCGGCAAGCGCCTCAGCGAGGTCGCCGATGTCGTGATCGACAACCTCGCCCCCTACGGCGATTCGACCCTGAAGATCACCGAGGCCATCTCGGCCGGCGCGATCTCGTCGATCACCGCCGCGTTCATCGCTCAGCTGCTCACCCTCGGCGTCGCCCGCACGCTCGCGGACGCCGGTGAGACTCCGCCGATGTACATCTCCGCGAACATCCCCGGCGGCGACGAGCACAACTCCGTGCTCGAAGGGCGCTACCTCGAGCGGCTCCGCCGCGGCGCCTGAGCGCCCCACAGACTCATCCTCTCCCTCACCCTCACCACCCACTAGGAAGGCAAGAATCACATGGAAACCAGAGATGCTTCCATCAGCCGTCGCTCGCTGCTGCGCGGGGCTGCTCTCGCAGCGGTCATGGTGCCGCTCGGCGTCAGCCTGGCGTCCTGCGCCGGTCCCAGCGGCGGCTCCGGCGGCAATGCCGGTGGCGGCACGAAGTCCGCCGACAACCCGTTCGGCGTCGCAGCGAACTCCAAGGTCGACGCGGTGATCTTCGACGGCGGCTACGGCGTGGACTACGTCGAGAACGCGGCGAAGATCATGGGCGGGAACAAGAAGCTCGGCGGCGCGACCGCCAAGATCTCCCCGTCCACCAAGATCGCCCAGGAGCTGCAGCCGCGGTTCGTCGGCGGCAACCCGCCGGACCTGATCGACAACTCGGGTGCGAACTCGATCGGCTGGAACACGATCCTCGACCAGCTCGAGGACCTGTCCGACGTGCTCGAGTCGAACAACCTCGAGGGCACCAAGATCAGCGACACGCTCTACGGAGGCGTCAAGGATCCTGGCACGTTCGACGGCAAGTTCGTGGCGATCAACTACTTCATGACCGTGTTCGGCCTGTGGTACTCGTCGAGCCTGTTCGAGAAGGACGGTTACAAGGTCCCGACCAGCTGGCAGGACCTCAAGGATCTGGGAGCCGCGGCCAAGGCCAAGGGCAAGTACCTGTTCGTCTGGGGCAAGGAGGCGGCGACGTATTACCAGACGCTCGTCATCGACTCCGCCGTCATCCAGTCGGGCGACGACGTGCGCCTGCCCCTGGAGAACCTGAAGGAGAACTGCTGGTCGCACCCGACGCTGCAGGCGATCCTGACGATCCTCTACGACCTGATCCAGGCCGGCTACATGAAGCCGGGCGGATCCGGCACGCAGTTCACCCAGGCGCAGTCGCAGTGGAGCCTGGACGAGGCCGCTCTGCTCTACCCCTCGGGCTCGTGGATCGAGAACGAGATGAAGAAGCAGACCGCGGACGGCTTCAAGATGATGGGCATCCCGGAGCTTCCGCTGGACGACAAGCAGACCACGCCGAAGGGCACCATGCGCGCCGAGGCCGGCGAGCCGTTCATCGTCCCGACCAAGGCGAAGAACGCGGCCGGCGGCAAGGAGCTGCTGCGCACCATGCTGTCGAAGGATGCGGCGACCTGGACGGCGCAGCAGAAGTTCGCGCCGACCATCGTGAAGGGCACGGTGCCGGACGACGCCTTCGGCTCGACCGCGCTCGCATCGCAGATCAAGATGCTGGACGCGGCCGGCGACAACGTGTTCACCATCAAGTCGACGAACCTGTACGGCATGAACTCGGACCAGCTGCCGATCTGGAACTCGTTCCTCGACGGCAAGATGACGGTCGATGAGATCACCAAGCAGCTGCAGGCGCTCGTCGACAAGGTCCGCAACGACAGCTCGGTGAAGAAGATCGAGATCAAATGAGCAATTCAACAGTCAGCGGCGGGTCTGCACTGCAGACCGCCGCTGTGGTGACAGCACGCTCGGGGCGGCGCAAGCCGCCCCGAGCGGGGCTCCCTCGCAAGATGACCCTGGACTATATGTCGTTCCTTGCGGTCTTCCTGGTGCTTCCGGTCGCGATCTTCCTGATCTTCGTGATCTGGCCGTTCATCCAGGCGGTCTACTTCTCGCTGACGAACTGGACCGGCTTCTCCCCGCAGATGGGCTTCGTCGGCCTGGACAACTTCGTGAGGCTGTTCCAGGACGGCGCCTTCATGCAGGCGATGGGGAACAACATCCTGCTGGCGATCGTCGTTCCGCTGATCACGATCATCATCGCGCTGGTGTTCGCGAGCCTGATCACCGTCGGCGGACCCAGCCATGGTCAGGTACGCGGTCTCAAGGCCTCGAGCTTCTACCGGGTGGTGTCGTTCTTCCCCTACGTGATCCCGGCGATCGTCATCGCGATCCTGTGGAACATGATCTACGCGCCGAGCGGTCTGCTCAACGGCATCCTGGGCCTCTTCGGCATCGACAACAACCAGTTCGCCTGGCTCGGCGATCAGCGCACGGCGATGCCCGCGTCGATCTTCGTGATGGTCTGGGGCATGGTCGGCTTCTACATGGTGCTGTTCATCGCCGCCATCAAGGGGATCCCGGCCGAGACGCTGGAAGCAGCGCGCATCGACGGCGCCGGTCGGTTCCGCACGGTGACCTCGATCATGCTTCCGCAGATCCGCGACAACGTGCAGACCGCATACATCTATCTGGGGATCGCAGCGCTCGACGCCTTCGTCTACATGGCAGGCCTCAACTCCACCGGCGGCCCCGGCAACAGCACCCTGGTGATGAGCCAGTATCTGTTCCGCACCGCCTTCGAGAAGGGGCAGTTCGGATTGGCCAGCGCCATGGGCGTGGTGCTCGCCGTTCTCACCCTGGTGTTCGCCGGTCTCGTGATGGGTGTGTTCCGCCTCACGGGCGGCAAGGATGAAGGAGGACGCTCATGAGCGTCGAGACCCGCGCAGCGATCACGATCGACCCGGGCGCCCGGCAGGCCGAGCACAAGACGAAGTCGACCACGAGCGACAAGGTGGTCGGCGGGGTCTCGCACGTCATGCTGGTCATCTGGGCGATCATCGTGATCCTCCCCCTGGTGTGGACGATCATCGGTTCGTTCAAGACCACGAAGGAGATCTTCAAGTCGCCCTTCGGGCTCCCGGCGAACTGGAACTTCGACAACTACGTCACGGCATGGGTCGGCAACAACTTCGGTCGCATGTTCCTGAACACGATCATCGTGGTCGGGTTCTCGCTGTTCCTGGTCATGCTGCTGGGCGCGATGTGCGCCTACGTGCTGGCCCGGTTCTCCGTTCCCGGCAGCAGGGTGATCTACTACCTGATGCTGGCGGGGCTTACCTTCCCGGTGTTCCTCGCGATCGTGCCGCTGTTCGGCATCCTGCAGAAGATCGGTCTCCTGGGAACGCTGCCGGGCCTCATCCTCACCTATGTGGCGTACGCGTTGCCGTTCACGGTCTTCTTCCTGTACTCCTTCTTCAAGTCGCTGCCATACGAGATCCAGGAGGCGGCCTACATGGATGGCGCCAGTGAATGGCGCACGTTCTTCCAGGTGATGCTGCCGATGGCCAAGCCGGGCCTCGCTGCGATCGCGATCATGAACTTCCTCGGCCTGTGGAACCAGTTCCTGCTGCCGATCGCCCTGAACCCGAATCAGGACAACTACGTGCTGAGCCAGGGCATGGCCGCGTTCGCCTCGTCGGCGGGCTACTCGCTCGACTTCGGTGCAATGTTCGCGGCAGTGATGATCACCATCATCCCGGTGCTGCTCATCTACATCTTCTTCCAGCGTCAGCTGCAGGGATCCGTGTCACAGGGCACCTCGAAGTAATCAATGGGGACGGATGGGCATGACAGGATCCCATCCGTCCCCCCACCATCCGCCCGCGGCTGTGAGAGGGCGCTCGCGCGCGTCCCTCTGCCCGCCGGCACACGTTCTGGAGCACGATGTCGATCTCCGCAGATACTGCTGCGCACCACCCGTCCCCCGCACAGTTGCGCTGGCAGCGCGGCGGCATCGGGGTCTTCCTGCATTTCGGCCTGAACACGTTCGCCGGCGTCGAATGGGGTGACGGAACGCTGCCGGCCGCGAGCTTCGACCCGAGCCGTCTCGATGCACGGCAGTGGGTGTCCGCAGCGCAGACGGCCGGCGCGACGTATGTCGTGCTGACGGCCAAGCACCACGACGGCTTCTGCCTGTGGCCCACGTCGACCACCGACTACTCCGTGGCTTCCAGCCCGTGGCGGGACGGCAAGGGCGACGTCGTCCGGGAACTCGCCGACGCCTGCGCCGAAGCCGGGATGGGCCTCGGGCTCTACCTCTCGCCGTGGGACCGTCACGAGCCGCGCTACTCGGATCCTGAGGCGTACGACGACTTCTACTGCGCTCAGCTCACCGAGCTGTGCACCCAGTACGGTGATCTCGTCGAGGTCTGGTTCGACGGCGCGGGGTCGGCCGGCCGGAGCTACGGCTGGGAGCGGATCGTCGAGGTCGTGCGCACCCACCAGCCCGACGCCGTGATCTTCAACATGGGCGATCCCGACATCCGCTGGGTCGGCAATGAGGACGGACTCGCCGCTGATCCCGTCGAGTACGTGGTCGACGTCACGCGCAACGATGTGCACACCGATGAGGTGCTGGACTTCGGCGAGCGCTATCTGCCCCCGGAATGCGATGTCTCGCTGCGCCACGGCTGGTTCTGGCATCCCGACGACGCGCCGAAGAGCCTGGAGCACCTGCTGGCGATCTACTACCGCTCGGTCGGGCTTGGGGCCAACCTGCTGCTGAACGTTCCCCCGAATCGTGACGGACTCATCGACGAGGCGGACCTGGCACGGCTTCAGGAGTACTCGCAAGAGCGGGAGCGCCGCTTCGGGACGCCGCTGCCCGCCGCGCTCACGTCTCTCGCTCCCGGTCGCTGGAGGGCTGACTTCGGCTCCGACGTCCAGATCGATCACCTCGAGCTCGTCGAGGAGCTCGAGAACGGTCAGCGCGTCGCCACGCATCGCGTCCTGGCGTCCGGAGCGGAGGTCTGCTCGGGTCAGACCATCGGCGCCGGCCGCTTGCACGCTTTCCCCGCGCGCACCCAGAGCGCGATCGAGATCGAGACGACCGGACCCGATCCCGTGCTCCTGTCCGTGCGCGGCTTCAGGACCGGGACCGAGAGCATCCCTGTCCCGCCCTCTGTCGAGGAGTACCGGGCGTCCGACGGCGACATGATCCTCATGTGAGCGCCGGCGGGGTCTGGCCGAGGCTGCCCTGACCTTCTTTTCGGTGGTGTCGATCGTGACCGGTGCCGGGTCGGGGTTACTCTTCCCGACCCGGCACCGTGGCGCGTGCTACCGCGCAGTCAGCGTCACGTACTGCGAGGCGTCGTCCGGAGCCTGCTGCTCGAGACGCATCCTCTCGTTGACGTACTGCAGGGTCAGACCGCTGTTGCGGTTGACGAGGCGGTAGGTGCTCGCCCCGTCCAGCGACGTGCCATCGGTCGCCACCCGTTGCAGGTACCACTGGTCGCTGCCACCGGGCGTGCCGAGGCCCGACGAGGTCAGGGGCTGCGCGTCGGCCTGCGGCGCCCCGACCGTGACCACCGCATCGACCGCGCGTCGCTCGGCCGGCGCGGATCCCGACACCTGGAGGTCCTTGCCTGTCGCGGCGTCGACGACGCGGTAGAAGCCGCTGTTCTGGTTGCCGTCTCGCACGTCCTTCACCGGCTCGAGCTTCCAGGTGGAGACGCCCGTGGCCGCGCCGTCACCGCCGTCCAGGCCGGGGCCGCGATTCGCCGTCACCGCCTTGCCTCCGACCCGCAGCACGTAGGCGGAATCTGTGGACACCGCCCCTCCGGCGGTGTCGCGAGGCGCGTATTCGGTGCTCACCGCGGCAGAGCCGTCTCCGGCTGTCTGCGCGATGTCGACCACCTTCCCGTTCAGATCCGAGATCGTCAGGAACGAACGACCGGTGACGTTCTGGTTCGTCAGGCTGCCGTTGTCCAGAGAGGTGAGGTAGCCGCCGGTGGATCCGGCGGGCATGAGGCCCACGACCTTCCAAGAGTTCGGATCGCCGAGATCGGCCGTCTCGTAGACGTTCCCGTCGTAGCCGACGATCCGGTACAGCCCCGAGAACGCGTTGTACGAGATGGCCGACTCGTTGTTCGCCGACGGCAGGTACAGGTGCTTCGAAACCGGATCCTCGTAGTAGGCGCTGTTCGTGATGAGGTCGACCGTCTGCGATGCACCGGTGGCCGGATCCGTCTGCGTCACGTAGATGCCGCCCGTCACGACCTTGACGCCGTTCTCGTACTTGTCATCGACCGCCTTGATCGTGAGGTCCTGGCCGGTCACGGGATCGTGGTAGCTCACGGTGCGATCCGGCGCGGACTGCCCGGTCGCCGTGTTCACGATGGTGTGCGCCAGCGTGTTCGCGGTGTAGCCGTTGCCGGAGGCGTCGGAGAAGACGATGAGGTGGTCGGCCTGCACCTTCGCGGCCTCGTACGAGGCCGCGACGTTGTCGCCGGAGCCCTTCCAGGCGATCTTGTCGGTGGCCGCGTCGTACGAGACGTTCAGTCCGCCGACGGAGTTGACGTTCCCATCGATGCCGCCGATGCCGGGCTGTGACCAGGAGCCGTCATGCCATTTCTGCCAGGTACCGCTCGCCATACCGCCGCTGATCGGCGCGCGTGCCATCTCGGTCCAGCTCGCGAGCGTCGAAGATGCCGGCTTCTTGTAGATCTTCACGTTGTATGTGATGTAGAAGTAGCCGGTCGAGTAGTCGACGAACAGCCGGCAGCCGGAGTTGCCGAAGGGGTAGGACTGACCGGGCGACGCGGCGCTGTCGATGACCTGGTTGTCGTCCCACGCCGAGGTCAAGGCCGGACCGACGTACTGCCATGTCGCGCCGGCATCCTTGGAGGTGGCGAGCAGGATGCGGTTGTTGTGATGCCCTGTCGCGACCTTCTGCGCGATGGTGGCGTTCGGGCCCGTGGTCTGCCACGGATCGAACTGGAACTCATCGTTGAGCAGCGCGTGCCAGGTGCCCTGCGGATCCACCCAGACGCCGATGACGTCGCAGTGGTCGTCCTGCTGGGGCGAAGGGATCGGGAAAGTCGGATCCTTGTCGAGCTGGTAGCAGATGGTGCCCGGGTCGCCGTAATAGGCCGGAGCCTGGTTCAGCTGAGTCGAGGAGCCCACGCCGGCGTTGACCGCGGAGAGATCGGTGTTGGTGAAGGTGCGCGCCCAGTGGTGGGCGGGATTCGAGTCGTAGGGGGTGTCGCCGTTGGACCAGTGGAACTGGCCGTCCTTGCTCACGAACGCCGAACCGGCGATATCGCTCAGCAGCGATCCGCTGATCTTGCCTGTGGCGGCTGCGGCGTACTGCGGCGGGGCCGGGGTGGTGTCCGCGGTGGCGGCGGCGGGGACGGCGAGTGCCACAACGGCCCCCACTGCCAGCGCCGGGGCCAGACCCCGCCATCGCGTGCTGGGGTGCCCGTTGCTTTGCGCGGTGCGGTGTTGTTTCATGGTGATGCCCTTTCCTTTTCCTCTTCGAAGCGGAGGGTTTGGGTGTGTCCTTCCCGTTCCCCACGTCGCAAGCGCGGAACGGGAAGGCGCCCGCTCATGCGATCACACGAGCGCGACGTCGGGGTTGGGCTCACGCAGGCCGCTCTCCGGGCCCGCGTGCGCGGTCTCGAGGGCGAGCACGATCGGCATCCCCGTGGCGGTGGGGACCGGAAGCTGGACGGTGTGCGCGTCCAGCGGGGTGAACGGCACGGCGGCGCCGTCGACGAGGGCGTGCACCGCGCGCAGCGCGACTCCGGGGGGCAGTGCGATCGAGAGGATACCGGAGACGGGGATGCGCGTGACGATCGCGTGCACGAGGTGCACGGATCCGTCGCTCTGCGCGTCCGCCTCCAGGGGCGCCGTGAAGAAGCCCCACCCGGGGTAGTCCCACCCGTCGGCCGGTCCGCTGCCGTGCACCGCTGCCCCGTTCACGGCCATCCAGGCGCCGACCGCGTCGGCCAGGGCGACCTCGACGGGGGCGAGCGAGCCGTCACCGCGCGGCCCGAAGTTCAGCAGGAGGTTGCCGCCCAGGCTCACGGTCTGCGCGAGCTGCTCGACGATCTGCGCCGGCGTCTTGCGCCCTCGCTCGGCCCAGGCGGAGTCGTGGAACCCCCAGCTGGCTTGGGTGAGGGTGGCACAGGCCTCCCAGTCGTGCATGGTGACCGACCGGTCCCACGGCGCGGGGAGCCGGCGCTCGTAGCCGCTCTCGTAGTCGCCCATCAGGGCGCCGTTGGAGTCGAAGTGCCGCGCTCCCCTGTCGTCGGCGCGGAGGCGGCTGTTCACGATCGCGCCCGGGATCCGTTCCTTGAGGAGCTGCTCGATCTCGTACGTCCAGCGGCCGTTCGCCTTGACCGATTCGTCCCAGGTGCCGTCGAACCAGAAGCCGCGCACCTGCGGGTATCTCTCCGCCAGTTCGAGCAGCTGGTTCGTCGCGAAGTCGAGATAGCGGTCGAACGCGATGCGGTCGTCGTCGGATTCGATCGCGTACCGCCAGTCGGGATGATGCCAGTCGAGCACCGAGTAGTAGAGGTGCGTGGCGAGACCCTCCGCCCGGTACGCGTCGAGGATCTCGCCGAGCACGTCGCGCCCGGAGGGCGTGGCGGTGACGGTGAAGTCGGAGTACGCGCTCGGCCACAGGCAGAACCCGTCGTGGTGCTTGGCGGTGACCGTGACGTAGCGCGCCCCCATGCGCCTGGCCGTGCGCGCCCATTCGGCCGGATCGAACCCGTCGAGCGTGAAGTCCGCGGCGAGCGCGGCCCAGTCCTCCCGGCTCACGTGCGCCGAGTGCATGAGGAACTCGGCAGCGAACTCGATCGTGCGGCCCTGCCAGGTGCCCGCCGGGATCGCATACAGCCCCCAATGCACGAACTGCCCGAAGCGATCGGCGCGGAACGCCTGCATCGTCGGATCCTGCCGGCGGCCGGTGGAGGTCGCGCCATAGGTGAGCGGGATCATCGTGCCTCCCCGCGTGGACCGGTGAGCCCCGGATGCCCGTCCCACGGGACGAAGGAGGCCAGGTCGAACTCCGAGGTCGCGCCCGAGGCCCAGACCAGGCGCACGCGTGTGCCGTCGACACCGACCTCCACCCGGTCGCGCCACCCCTGCGGGTCGACAGCGCCGCCACGTTCGAGCACGTGCAGCGTGATGACGACCGTGAGCCCCCTGTCGGTGTGGCCCTGCAGGGCGGGCGTTGCGGAGTACGGACCCATCGCGTTGGCATCGCGGTAGGCGAACACGCGCGCCCGCTCGGGAAGACGGCTTGCGTCGTCGGCGACGGCGGCCCGAGGAGCGTCCCACCCGTGCAGCCCGATCACCGCGGAGAGCAGGCCGTCGCGTCCGCGCGTCCAGGCGCCGTTCTCGAGGACTCCCCCGTCGAGTTCGGCGTCGTCGGCGATCGCCCAGCCGCCCTCGCGCATCGGCCACGGCCGATCCGTCTGAACCAGGTGGGCACGCACCTCCGCGGTGCCGTCGCCGGCGGTCACCGTGGTCACCGCCGTCCCGGGAAGGGCGCGGCGGTGCAGCTGGGGAACGTGCACGGACCCGGCGAGCTCTCCCTCGACCCGCGTGGCGCGGAGGGCGCTGCGGCGGCTGCCCACGCCTTCGTCGTCGAGGAGAGCGAAGTGCGAGTCGATCGCGTCGATCCAGGCGGGGCCGGTGCCGGGTGCGGTGTGCGTCGAGTACGCGAACTTCGCGTAGTGGGGGTCGTCGCGGTCCTCGTCTTCGCCGACCGGCAGCGTAGCGTGATCCGACCCGTGGTTCGCCATCCGCACGACGCCGTCCGGGGCTGCCCGGAGCACCCAGCCCACGGGTTCGATCGGGGCGGTGAACGAGCCGTGGTCGGAGGGCTGTGCCTCCTCGATCGCGGTCCAGACAGGTGCCGTCTCGGGCTGGGCGAGCCCCAGGAAGCCGATGCCCGCCAGATACGGGGATCCGAAGCCGCTGTAGTCCTGGCACATCGGCTCGAACGCGCCGTACCAGCCGAGCGTGAGCGGGCCGTCGGCACCGACTCCCTGCGCGGTGAAGCGCGAGAGCACTCCCGATGCGATGCGGCGGGTCTGGCCGGGGCTGAGCGCGCTCGCGGCCGACGCCTCCGCGCACCAGAGCGCGGCCAGCGCCGCCGTGCGGTACGTCAGCGAGCGGCCCTGATGCAGGAGCGAGCCGTCGGCGGCGACCATCTGCGCCTGCGACGCGGTGAAGTCATGCAGGCGCTCGAGATACCGCTGCCCCTCCGCGGTGTGCAGGGTGTCCGTCATGCGGTACCAGGCCCACAGGTAGGGATGGATGGCCCAGGCGTTGTAGTAGTCGATCGCGTGCTCCGGCCCGTCCGTGTACCAGCCGTCGCCGAGGTACCAGCTCTCCACCCGTGCCACATTGCGGACCGTGTGCAGTCCGCGCACGTCTTCGCCGACTGACCGCAGGAAGCCCTCCGCCATAGCGGGGAACAGCTGCCAGTTGTTCTGCCACACTTCGCAGCGCGCGTGATGACGCAGCCAGTCCGCGATCTGGAGCTGCTCGGGCCGGGTCAGGCCCGACCACAGCCGATCACGGCTGATGTGCAGGGAGAACGCGATGTTCGCCGCCTCGACGATCGAGTTGGTGATCCCGGTCAGCGGCAGGCGACAGCTGACGCCACGGGGCCACGCCTCCGCACCGCCCGGTCGTGTGCCGGCGAGAAGCGCCCGCGAGTAGTACTCGAGGTGCGCCTGGACGGCGGGCTCCCCGGAGTCGGCGGCACCCGCGATCCGCGGCGCGGCGAGCAGGAACGACCGGCCCACGGCCTCCATCCCCTCGCGCCGCGCGCCGTCGCCGGTGATGCGTCCTGGCAGGCGCGGCAGGGCGCCCTCCGGGCTGGCGTAGCGGCGCACCTGGCCCAGCCAGTCGTCCGCCACCGCCTCCCACTGCGCCCTGCCCCAGCCCGTGAACGGGGAGAGGACAGGATCCATCGCGATTCTCGTCGAGATGTCTTCCCTCACGGTTCCCTCTCCCCCCGCTGCCCTCTCCCGCGTCCACGGATCCGTTGCGTCTCAGGCGCTCGGGGTCGGGCTGGCCGTCGCGCCGCTCAGCGCCTTCTGGAACTCGGCACGGATGGTATCGCCGCCCGCGCTCTTCCAGGTCGAGATCGCGCTCTTCACATCGTTCAGCGAACCACGCCCGGCGATGAAGTTGGTCACCGCATCCGAGACGGGCTTGGCGATCGTGAGCCCCTGCTTCGCGTTGGTCGGGCTGAACAGGCCCAGAGTCGGATCCGCGACGCCGATCGGGACGAGCTTCGAGTACGCGTCGTGCAGCACCTTGATGGCGTCCGGGAACTGCGGCGAGTACAACGTGTTGGGGCCGGCCGCCAGATACTTCCACGGCACGGCAGTGTTGAGCGCCGCGGCGGGCGTCGGGATCGGGTTGCCCTTGCCGTCGCGGGTGTAGTCCGTGCCCTCGGCGCCGTAGTTCATCAGGAGGTACTCCTCGCTGCCGAACGGCGCCGCGAGGAAGTTCGCCACCTGCAGGACCTGCGTGATGTGGTCCTTGCTTCCCTTCTTCACCATGGTCCAGGCGAAGTCGATGTTGTCCAGCCACACCGTGGCCTTGCCGCCCGTGGCGCTGAACGGGATGAACGGGGCGACCTTGTTCGCGGGGTTCGCCGCGGGGACGGTCTGCTGGTACCCACCGGGCTTGCCGAACGCCGGCAGCCCGTCGTAGATCTGCGCGACCTGGCCGGAGATGAACGCGTTCGACATCTGCGACTTGGTCCAGCCCTCGCTGCCGGGGGCGAAGCATCCCGCGGCGTAGAGCTTCTGCACGAAGGAGACCATCTCCAGGTACTCCGGTGTCTCGATGTCCTTCACGAGCTTGCCGCTCTTCATCGTCCAGTTGTACGGCACGTGGAAGATGTGCTCGAAGGGGACCAGCCCGAACTTTGTGCTGCCGAGGGCCCAGCGGTTGGCTCCGGTGAGCTGCTTGGCGAGGGCGAGGTAGTCGTCGGCGTTCTTGATGGTCGAGGTGTCGGTGACGCCGGCGGCCTCGAAGAACGTCTGGTTGATGAACCCGGATCCGCCCGTCATGCCGCGAGGGATCGGGATGCCGTAGAGCTTGCCGTTCTGCACCGCCGGCTTCCAGAACGCCTGCGGGATGTTGGCCAGGTTCGGATAGTCCTTGGACTTGTCGCCCGCGAGGAACGGGGTGAGGTCCTGGCAGGCCGACTCCAGGAAGCCGATGATGTCGGCGATCGCGGCGCCGTCGTTGAGCATCAGGTCGGGCATGTCCCCGCCGGCGATGACGGTGTTGAGCTTGGTGTCGTAGTCGTCGCTCGAGACGGCGGTGATGTCCACGGTTCCGCCGAGACGCTTGTTGATCTCCTGCCAGGCCGGGTTGGAGGCCGCAGGCGTGGGCGGCGGGCCGAAGATGTTCGTGATCGCGGTGACCTTCTGGCCCTTGAGGAACGGCGCGGGCACGGACCGGAACGGCTTGGCCGGGTAGTTGAAGAACGCCGCGGGGACCCCCTCGGCGGTGCCCGCGAGATCGGGCGTCGCGCCCTTGAGCGGGATGTACTTCGGCAGCACCGAGGCCGAGGCGGCGGAAGCGTTGAGCGCGCCCTTCGTGCCGCAGCCGGCGAGGGAGCCCGCGGTGACGACGCCGAGGACGCTGAGGGCGGCGAAGGACAGGAAGGTCCGCCGGTTCGTTTCGAGAGCCACGTTGGGCTCCTTTCTGTACAGGGAGGTGGATCGATCGGGTGGAGCGGGCTTCAGCCCTTGACGGCGCCGGTGAGGACGCCCTTGGTGAAGTACTTCTGCAGGAACGGGTAGACGAGCAGGATCGGGATGACGCTGATCACGACGACCGCCATCTGGATCGCCTGGGACGGGGCGGAGATCTCGCCCACCGAGGCGGTGTCGAGCGGGGATCCCAGCAGCACGTACTGGCGCAGGATCATCGAGAGCGGCCACATGTCGCTGTTCAGGTAGAGCATCGCGTTGAAGAACGCGTTCCAGTAGGCGACGGCGTAGAACAGCCCGACCACGGCGAGCACGCCCTTGGACAGCGGAAGCACGATCTTCACGAGGATCCGGAAGTCGCCGGCCCCGTCGATCCTCGCCGCCTCGAACAGCTCCTGCGGCAGCCCCATGAAGAACGAGCGGACGACCACGAGGTTGAACGCCGAGATCAGGGTGGGCAGCACCAGCGCCGCGTAGCTGCCGAGGAGCCCGAGCTGCTTGACCATGAGGAAGCTCGGGATGATGCCGGGGGTGAACAGCATGGTGAACAGCGCCGTCAGCAGGATGAATCTGCCGAATGCGAGATCGCGACGGGAGAGCCCGTACGCCATGCCGACGGTCGCGGCGAGCGAGCACAGCGTGCCGATCACCGTGATGAGCATGCTGCGCACAAGGGCGGCGGTCACGATGCCGCCGGAGAAGATCGTCTCGTAGGCCGCGAACGTCGGGTGCAGGGGGAACAGCACCAGGCCGTTGGCGTTCGCGATGTCGGTGCTGTCGGAGAGGCTGGTCGAGATCACCGTGAGGAACGGGTAGATCGTCGCCGCGCAGATCAGTGTGACCACGATGGCCTTGCCCGTGATGCCGAGGCGACTGGGCTTCTCCATCCAGGCCGGCCGCGCCGAGTCAGCGCTGCGGTTCTTGCGTCGGGTACGGGGCATGACGACCGCCCGGGTTGTCAGCTGCACGTCACTTGCCACTGGAGTACACCCCTTCCTGGCCGAACAGATGAGCGACCTTGTTCGCGCCGAGCACGAGCGCGAGGCCCACGACGCCCTTCACCAGGCCGACGGCGGCGGCCGGACCCCACTGCCCGTTCTGGATGCCGTGGTAGTAGACCCAGGTATCGAGCACCTCTCCGGCGCCCGCGCCGACGTTGTCGCGCTGCAGCACGATCTGCTCGAAGCCGACGGAGAGGATGCTGCCCAGATTCAGGATGAGCAGCAGGATGATGACCGGCATGATCCCGGGAATGGTGATGGTCTTCATGCGCTGCCAGGGGCCGGCGCCGTCGACGGCCGCGGCCTCGTACAGCTCCTGGTCGATGTTCATGAGGGCGGCGAGGAAGATGATCGTCCCCCAGCCGGCGTCCTTCCAGGCGGACTGGATCGAGACGAGGAACGGGAAGAACCACGGTGTCGTCATGGCCTCGAACGGCTGCATCCCCATGGCCTGCATGAGGTGCGGCACCACCCCGGTCGCGCCGAGCACCTGTCCGAAGATCGACACGATGATCACCCAGCCGAGGAAGTGCGGCAGGTAGACGACGCTCTGCACGAACTTGCGGATCCGGTTCGACATGATGCTGTTCAGCAGCAGGGCCAGGACGATCGGGATCGGGAAGAACAGCACGAGCTGGAGGCCGGTGATCACGAGGGTGTTGCGCAGCGCCTGCCAGAACGTCGGATCCGCGAAGATCTTCACGAAGTTGTCGAAGCCGACCCAGGCGCTGTCGATGAAGCCGAGGTAGGGCTGGTAGTCCTCGAAGGCGACGATGTTGCCCGGCAGCGGCAGCCAGTGGAACACGACGAAGTACAGGAACCCCGGCGCGATGAGCAGGAGCATGACCCTGTCACGCTTGATCCGCTGCCAGAGGCTGCGCTTGCGGTGCGCGGGCACGCTCTCGATCCGTGCGGCCCTCCGGCGGGCCTTCGATGCGGGACGCACGGGCTGCGCACCCGCAGCCCCGTCGCCCTGAGTCGTCGTGCTCTGCACGAACGGCTCGCTGTAACTGCTCATCTTCGACCTCGACCTGAGACAGGGAAACTTCATCGGTTCTTCGCAAGTTCTAGAAAGCGCTTGCTGTGCTGCGAACGTACCCGACGGATCTGTGAGTGTCAACGCTGAGGAAGGATTTCAATGAAACATTGATTTTTGGAGGCTCCACGCCCCTTGATCTCGCCGCAGCGCTGGACGGAATGCATAGTATGCGCTTACTATCTGGATGCAGAACGAAAGGATCGTCGTGGATCACAACCCCCAGACCGCCCGCCCCGCCACCGTGGTCGTCATGGCGGAGGACTCCTTCCTCGAGGTGTTCTCCGAAGACGCGCTCACACGGCTGCGGAACACGGTGGAGATCGTGGGGCCGCTTCCGATCACGGACTTCTCCGCGCCCGAAGCCCGAGCGGCGCTGCGGGAAGCGCGCGTCATGCTGACGGGCTGGGGGGCGCCGCGCATCGACGCGCGCGTGCTCGACCTCTCCCCCGAGCTCGAGGCCGTGGTGCACACGGCCGGCACCGTGAAGACGTTCCTCGACGCCGAGGCGTTCGGGCGGGGCATCAGGGTGAGCACGGCGGCGGCGGCGAACGCCACGCCGGTGGCGGAGTTCACGTTCGCCGCGATCGTGTTCGGACTCAAGCGTGCGAGCCGTTTCGCCCATCAGCTGCACACCACCCGGCGGCACCGGACCGTCGACGGCATCCCGCCGATCGGCACGAACGGCGTCACGATCGGAATCCTCGGCGCCTCCAGGGTCGGGCGCGAGGTCATCGCCCTGGTGTCCCGGCTGGACGCGCGGATCCTCGTCTGCGATCCCTATCTGACCGCCGCGGAGGCCGCGCGGCTCGGCGTCGAGGCGGTCTCGCTCTCCGAGATGTGCCGCCGCAGCGACGTGCTCACGCTGCACGCCCCGAGCACGCCGGACACCCGCCGCATCATCGGCGCTCGAGAGCTCGCGCTGCTGCACGACGGCGCACTCATCGTGAACACGGCCCGCGGCGCCCTCATCGACACGGAGGCCCTGTCCGCGGAGCTCGTGAGCGGGCGGCTGGACGCGTATCTGGATGTCACGGATCCGGAGCCGCTGCCGGCGGACTCGCCGCTGTACTCCCTGCCGAACGTGGTGGTCACCCCGCACATCGCGGGAGCACTGGGCAATGAGATCCACCGGCTGGGCGACTCGGCCGTGCGCGAGGTCGAGCAGTACGTTGGTCGAGGGATCCTCGCGCACGAGCTCCGTGCCGACGAGCTGGCGTACACCGCCTGATCGATGCAGAGCATCACGCGAGGGAGCGGGGCGCAGGCCCACGAACGGAGGATGGGATGACGACGCAGGACGACCGCGCCACGGTGGGCGCCATGCACACCGTGACCATGTCCGATGTCGCCGAGCGGGCCGGCGTCTCCTCGGCCACAGTCTCCCGTGTGCTCAACGGCAACTATCCGGTCGCGCAGGCCACGCGCGATGCGGTGAACCGGGCCATCGAAGACCTCGGCTACACCGCGAACGCCCACGCCAGAGCGCTCGCGAGCTCGGCGACGCACAGCGTCGGGATCATCGTGAACGACCTCGTGGATCCGTTCTTCTCGTACATCGTGCGCGGCGTCGAGCAGGAGGCCTCCGCCACGGGCAGGCTCTGCATCGTGGCCGCCTCGCAGGGCGACGTCGACCGCGAGATCGACCTGATCGACCGCATGATCAGCCAGCGCACCGACGCCGTGATCGTCGTCGGCGGCGGCTATGACGACCCGCGCGCCCGACGCCGGATGGCCGAGCGCGCGCGGACGCTGGCCGGCATCGGGTCGACGCTCGTGCTCTGCGGCCGTCCCTCAGTGGGCGAGCAGGCGCCGACCAAGATCGTCGGCTACGACAACGAGGGCGGGGCCTTCGCCGTCACCCAGCACCTCATCGCCCAGGGCCATCGTCGGATCCTCTACCTCGGCGGTCCGATCGGACTCTCCACGAGCGTCGCGCGCCTCGCGGGCTTCCGCCGCGCGATGCAGTCGCACGGCTTCGAGGTCCCCCCGGACCTCGTGCACCAGGGCGCGTTCGGGCGGCGTTTCGGCCACACCGCGATGGGCGAGATCCTGGACGGTAACCCTCAGATCACCGCGGTCTTCGCGGCGAACGACCTGGTCGCGGCCGGCGCACTGGACGCGATGACCGCACGCGGCGTGCGCGTGCCCGAGGACATCTCCCTCGTGGGCTACGACGACATCCCGCAGTCCAGCGAGCTCACCCCCAAGCTCACCACCGTGCACGTGCCGCTGGAGGACATGGGGCGCGAGAGCGTGCGCCTCGCCCTGAGCCGCACCGACGACGCCTTCGGCCGTCACGCCGACGGCGAGATCATCGTCGGCACACGTCTCGTCGAGCGCGAGTCTGTCGCCGCGCCGCGCGCGACGCCGTGGGCGCCGGGGCGCTGAACGCGGCAAGCCCGACAGTGCGCAGGGCGTCGGAAACCGTGCGGATCCGATGCTAGGCTCGTTCGGTACGCCTCCGTAGCTCAGAGGATAGAGCGCCGGTTTCCGGTACCGTAGGTCGCAGGTTCGATTCCTGTCGGGGGCACAGACGCGAAGAGGGGCCGTCCGCACGGACGGCCCCTCTTCGCGCATGACCCGAGAACCGCCACACTGGGTTCATGACGGTCTCCCCCTCCCCAGGTCCGATGCTTCCTTCTGGCGTGCCAACACATGCGCGGTGGGGCTGGATCAACGCCTATGCCGTCGTGGCCGTCGCCCTGTTGTCGATCGTGCAGCTCTGGGTGATGAGCGAGGGGATGCTGAGGTACATCCGGGCTTTCATCATCGCGACGGCGCGGACCGCTCCCGGAAGTTCTCACTCCTCGACGATGACCGAGATGTTCTCCGCGATGATGCCGATGACGCTTACCCTCACTCTGATCGGCCTGCTGAGCTGGGGGCTGTACGCGCTGTGCGTGGTCGCGGCGTATCGCGACTACCAGGATCTCGGCCGGCTGGGCTACCCGCGTCGGTTCCACTGGGCGTGGAGCTTCTTCGGGCTCGTCACGCCGTTCGGCCTCCTCGTCTACCCGGTCGGACGGGCCGTCGTCGTGCACCCGCAGTCCGGGGAAGGGTGGGCCCCGATGTGGCTCGCAATCGCGGCCACGACCGTGAGCCTCCTCGTCACCGTCGGATGGTCGTTCTGGCTGATCTTCGCGATGTTCGACGCCATGCGCTCCGGGATGGGAACGATCGCCTGACCGCGCCACCGCGCGAGCCGGGTCAGAACAGCGCGACCACCAACAGCACGACCGCGATCAACGGGGTCGCTCCCTGCACGATCGCCGCACGCGCCTTGGACCGATCGGAGAGGATGAGCACGAGCGCCGCGGCGAGCATCGATCCGGTTCCCGCGAGAATGAGCGCGATTCCGACACCGGCCGATCCCGCGCTGACGAAGACGATTCCGATCACCGCCGTGATCGCGAGGAACAGGTTGTAGAAGCCCTGGTTGAACGCGAGCGGCCGCGTCGTCTCGGCGTCTTCGGCAGACGTACCGAAGATCCGCCGCGTCGACGGGTGCGTCCAGCGCACCGACTCCAGCACGAAGATGTAGACGTGGATGAGCGCGGCGAGTGCGGCGAACACGGATCCGATCAGCAGGAGCATGGTGCGATTGTCCCGCACCGGACCGGTTCAGCCCCGCGCGACGCGGCGGTAGGTCAGATCGCGGATCTCGCGGCCCTTCGCGATGCCCTTGCGCTCGAATGCGGTCATCACACGTCCGTCGAAGCGCTCGGCCCACTCCCCCTCGAAGGCGCGCTCGAACTCGGGCGCCTCATCGAGCACCTCGCGCATCTGCAGGGCGTAGTCCTCCCAGTCCGTGGCGAGGCGCAGCAGTCCCCCATCGCGCAGAGCCGTGCCGGCGGTCGCGCCGAAGCCCGGTCGCACCAGTCGGCGCTTGGTGTGGCGCTTCTTGTGCCACGGGTCGGGGAAGAAGATCCAGACCTCATCGGCGGAGCCCGCAGGAAGGTACGTGGCGAGCACCTCGGGTGCGTTCGCCTCCGCCAGGCGCAGGTTGCGCACGCCCTCGCGCTCGGCGTCGAGCATCGTCCGGGCGAGCCCGGCACGGAAGACCTCGACCGCGAGGAAGTCACGTTCGGGATGCGCCGCAGCGGCCGACACGATCGCGTGCCCCTGCCCGGAGCCGATCTCGACGGTCAGCGGAGCCTGGCGCGCGTACGCCGCACCGAGGTCGAGCCGCGCCTCAGGATGCACCGAGGTCCAGGCGACGTCACGGGGCACGTCGAGCACGTAGAACCCGGCGAGGTCGGTGAACGCGCGTTCCTGCGCCTCGGACATGCGGCCGCTGCGGCGGACGAACGAGACCGGCTCGTCACGGAAGGTGCGGGGTTCGGGCATCCCTCCAGGGTATCCGCGGTCCGGCGTCGCGCCTGACCTGCCTGCCCCGCGAGCCGAACGTCCGCTCATCGCCCGCCCCCGGAGACCGGTCCCGAAACGGGCTCCGTCACGAAGTCGATGAGCTCCTCGACCCGGCCAAGCAGCGACGGCTCGAGATCCCGGTAGCTGCTCACGCGCGAGAGGATGCGCTTCCAGGCATGGGCGATGTCGGCCTGCGAATCGGCCGGCCAGCCGAAGGCCCGGCAGATCCCGGCCTTCCACTCGATGCCGCGCGGGATCTGCGGCCAAGCGCGGATGCCCATCGCGGCGGGCGTCACGCACTGCCACACGTCGATGTAGGGGTGCCCGACGATGCGCAGATGCGCACCGTGGGGTCCGCGCAAGATCTGCTCGACGATCCGGGTCTCCTTGGATCCGGGCACGAGGTGGTCCACGAGCACGCCATAGCGGCGATCGCGCCGCGGCGGGGCGGCGGCGAGCAGCTCCTCCAGCAGATCGACCCCCTGCAGGTACTCCACGACGACGCCCTCCGCGCGCAGATCGTCGCCCCAGACCTTCTCCACGAGTTCCGCGTCGTGCCGCCCCTCGACGAGGATGCGGCTCGGCAGCGCGGTGCGCGCACGGGAATCCCCGACCGCGAAGGATCCGGAGGCGGTCCGCTTGGTTCCGCCCGAGGCCGCCCCTGCCGCGCGAGCAGGGTGCACGAGCCGCACCGGCTCGCCGTCGATCATGAAGCCCGCGCCCATCGGGAACAGCCGGCGGCGTCCCCGGTAGTCCTCGAGCTCGACCTGTCCGCCCTCGATCCGGGTCACCGCACCGCAGAACCCGTCCACCGCGACCTCGACCACGAGGTCCTTCTCCGCCGCGACGTCCACGGCGACCTTTGCGCCGCGCTCGCGCCAACCGGTCGCGAGCACATCGGATCCGTACCTGTCATCCATCGTCCTCAGCCTATCGAGAGCGCACCTCTCCTTTCGGGGTCCTGCGGCCGGCACGGGCAGGAGAAACAAAGGAAGACACCGCCTAGACTCGCTCCTGGGGCCTGCCGGACCCCGGGAGGAGCGAAGATGCGCGCGCGCTGGGCTGTCGTCTTAGGTGTGGTCCTGGGTGCGCTCGGCATGTCACTCGGGTCCGCATCGGCGCTCGCGAGCACGGACGCGACGGCAACCGCTCCGGCCTCGGCGCCGGTGACGCTGGGGTCGCAGTTCATCACCGATGAGGTGGGTGCGCTGGGCTCCTCCGAGACGGAAGAACTCAACAGCCGGCTCGAAGACCTCAGCCGGTCGCAGAACATCCAGCTGTTCGTGGTGTTCGTCGACACGTTCTCCAATCCGGACAACAGCCAGGAGTGGACGAACCAGGTCGCCGTCGACAACGGTCTCGGCCAGCAGCAGTATCTGCTCGCCGTCGCCACGCAGTCACGGCAGTACTACCTGTCCGCCGACAAGGCGGGGCCGATCCCGCTGTCCCGCGTGGACCAGATCTCCCAGTCGCTCGTGAACGATCTGCGCACGCAGGACTGGGCCGCCGCCGTCCGCACCGCAGCGACCGGCTTCCAGGGATCCGGATCCTCGGGGGCGGATCTGGGCGGGATCCTGCTGATCGTCCTCTGCGTCCTCGCGATCGTCGCCGCGATCATCGTGCTGGTGGTGATGCGCCGACGCGCCGCCGCCCGGGTGAAGCCGATCGCGACCGATCCGGTCGGGGATCCGCTCGACGCCATCAGCGACGAGGAGCTGGCCAAGCGCGCCGGCCTCGCCCTCGTGCACACCGATGACGCGATCACGTCCTCCACCGAGGACCTCGGGTTCGCCACCGCCCAGTTCGGCGACGCCGCGACGAGGACCTTCACCGAGGTGGTCGCCAAGGCCAAGAGCAAGCTCGATGAGGCGTTCTCACTCAAGCAGAAGCTCGACGACGAGGTCCCCGACACCGACCAGCAGCGCCGCGATTGGCATCTGCAGATCATTCGGCTGTGCGAGTCGGCCGACAACGCGCTGGACGCGAACGTCTCGGCCTTCGATGAGCTGCGAAAGCTGGAGCAGAACGCGGAGCAGGCCCTCGTCCAGTTGAAGGGGCATCGCGAAGCCGCGGCTTCGGCAGTGGCTGCAGCACCTGCGGCATTGCAGGCGCTGGCCGCCGACTACGACGCCTCCGCCCTGCAGACGGTCGCCGGCAACCCCATCGAAGCCGCGAGCCGGCTGCAGCTCGCCGATGCCAACATCGCTCAGGCCGCCGAGCTCATCGCGCAGGGGAAGCGCGGCGAGGCCGCCTTCGCGATCCGCACCGGCGAAGAGGGCGTCCTGCAGGCATCGCAGCTGGCGGCTGCGATCACGACCCTGCGGACCGACCTCGCTGCGACCGAGGCCCAGGCGCAGGCGCTCATCGCGAACCTCGAGCAGGATCTTGCGGGAGCCGCGGCGCTCCCCGCATCGCCCGAGCTGAACGCCACGATGGCGGCGACCCGCACCGCGCTGGATCAGGCTCGCGCCGATGCCACCGGCACGGGACGACGACCCCAGGCGGTCCTGGAATCGCTGACGGCGGTCAACACCCGGATCGACAGCACGGTGGACGCGATCCGCAACGCCCAGCAACAGGCCGAGCGCGCCCAGCAGGTGCTGGAGCAGACGCTCACCCAGGCGCGCGCGGAGATCTCCACGGCGAACAGCTACATCACGACCCATCGCGGCGCGATCGGCCCCGATGCCCGTACCAGGGCCGCCCAGGCCTCGGCGGAGTACGACCAGGCCGAAGCTGCCCGCGTCGCGGATCCGAATGCCGCGCTGCAGCACGCGCAACGGGCGATCGCGCTCGCACGCGAGGCCACCCAGCTCGCCGCGGGCTCCATCGACTCGTGGGGCAACGGCGGAGGTGGCTGGGGCGGCGGAGGCGGCAGCAGCCGCAGCGGCATGGGCGACGCGATCCTCGGCGGCATCATCGGCGGGATCCTGTCCGGTGGTGGAGGCGGCGGCCGGAGCAGCGGAGGCTGGGGCGGCGGCGGCTGGCGCTCCAGCGGAGGCGGCGGCGGGTTCAGCCCCTCCAGCTTCGGCGGCGGCAGCCGCGGCGGGTCGGGCGGCCGCTTCTGACACCCGGGCTCTCAGCTTCTCTTCACGTGCACGACCCCATCGACCGGAAATCTGGAAAGGACATCCCATGACCAAGCAGTCCATCTTCGGCCGCATCTCCACCCTGGTGAAGGCCAACGTCAACGCGCTCATCGACTCCGCGGAGGACCCGCAGAAGATGATCGATCAGCTGGTCCGCGACTACACCAACAACGTCGCGGATGCCGAATCGGCCATCGCCGAGACGATCGGCAACTTGCGCCTTCTCGAGCGCGACCACCAGGAGGACGTGCAGTCCGCCGCGGAGTGGGGCAACAAGGCCCTCGCCGCCAGCCGCAAGGCCGATGAGCTGCGCGGAGCCGGCAACACCGCCGACGCGGACAAGTTCGACAACCTCGCGAAGGTCGCCCTGCAGCGTCAGATCAGCTCCGAGCAGGAGGCGAAGACGGCCGAGCCGCAGATCGCGGCGCAGACCGAGATCGTCGACAAGCTCAAGGCCGGCCTCAACGGCATGAAGGACAAGCTGGTCGAGCTGAAGAACAAGCGCAGCGAACTGCTCGCCCGCGCCAAGGTCGCCGAGGCGCAGACCAAGGTGCAGGACGCGGTCTCCTCGATCAACGTGCTCGACCCGACCAGCGAACTGGGCCGTTTCGAGGACAAGGTGCGCCGACAGGAGGCGCTGGCCCAGGGCAAGGCCGAGCTCGCCGCTTCCAGTCTGGACGCGCAGTTCGAGAGCCTCGAGGACATCGGCCAGCTCACCGAGGTCGAGGCCCGCCTGGCGGAGCTGAAGGCCGGATCGACCAAGCCCCAGGAAGCGCTCGAGGGCTGAGATGACCCGTTTCCTCGTCGTCCCGCAGTGGCAGGGCTCCCCTGCCCCGCGGGCGATGCTGCTCACCGAGGGGGCGTCGGCCATCGCCGGCGACCTCCCCAGCGCGCGCACGACGGTGCTGGAGGTCCCGCTCGAGGCCGGAGACGCCGAGGGCACGGGCGTGCACAGGCTCAGCAGTCTGCGCCGCACGAAGGAGCTCATCGAGGAAGCGATCACGGCGCATGCCGAGCCCACGCTCGTGGTGGGCGGTGACTGCGGCGTCAGCGTGGCCGCGGTCGCCGCCCTCCCTGGCGCACTGCACGACGTCGCGATCGTCTGGTTCGACGCGCACCCCGACCTGCACACTCCCGAGTCGTCGGCCTCCGGCGCCTACGCGGGCATGGCGCTGCGGGCTCTGCTCGGCCACGACTCGTTCCCGATCGACGGCCCGCCGGGGCTCAGCCCCGAGCGCACGGTGCTCGTCGGTGCGCGGTCCGAGGACGACGCCGAGAGCGCCTACCTCGCGGAGTCCGGAATCATCCGACTCGACGACCTCGACGACGCACGAGCGCTGGCGGAGGCCGTGGCCGCCACGGGCGCATCGCGCGTGTATGTGCACATCGATGTCGACGTGCTGGATCCGTCCGAGCTCGCCGGGGTGTCCTCCGCCGTGCCGTTCGGCCTGCGCACGGCCGACGTCGTCGGCGCCGTGAAGGCGCTGCGCGAGCAGCTGCCGCTGGCAGGGGCGACCATCGCCGGCTTCGCCCCGCGCTCCGCCAGCGACGCCGTTCAGGACCTGGGCGCGATCCTGCGTCTGATCGGCGCTCTCGCGTGACGGCGGGCGACGCCGCCCGTATCGCCCAGATCGAAGCCGAGGCCGCCGAGATCCTGGAGCGGTCCCGGCGTCGGGACCTGCGTCTGCCCTCGGTGCTGCTGCGCTCCCCGATCAGCCGTCTCGGCTACGCCTGGGGCATGGCCGTCGGCTGGATCTGGGGCGGCCTGTGGAGCACGGGAGAGATCGAACGTCGCGAAGGGCTGTGGATCTTCCGCGGCATGCCCGCGTGGACCTTCGCGCGAGGGGGCGTCTGTGTCGCAGGCTGCTACCTCACCGGCGACGACGTGCCGGACGACCGTGTCCTGCGGCATGAGGCCGTGCACAAGCAGCAGTGGCTGCGCTATGGCCTGCTGATGCCGTTCCTGTACCTGTGCGCCGGACGGGATCCGCTGCGCAACCGCTTCGAGATCGAGGCGGGTCTGAAGGACGGGAACTACCTGCCGAGGCGCTGACTCAGAGCAGCCCGAAGCGCTCCGGTACGGTGATCCGCCCCGCATCCATACCCAGTCGCTCCCGGAGGTGCTCGGCGATGTCCGCCGTGCCGAGGAAGCCGCAGAGCAGCGTCACGGTGGTGTGCTCCCCCACGCCGTCGCACAGCATCTCGTCGGACCAGGCGATCGCGGCCCGTGCTGCGGCGGTGCCGCGCGCGCAGCGACGGCCGGTGCCGAGCTCACCCGCACGCGAATCCCTCGGCAGCCAGGTGACGGTCATCCGCGGCGGGACCGTGACCGTGGAGATCGACTCCGTGTCGGGGACCTCGACGAACACGCGGCCGGTCGCGCACAGCGGCAGCGTCGCGAGAGCCGCCTCCAGCTCGGCCAGGGATCCCTCGTCGGCGACGATCAGATGCTGGGCCTTCGTGGAGCGACGCTGGGCACGACGCTCGGCGCGTGCGGTGGTGCGGATCGCGGCGGTCATGATGTCTCCACGATATCACCGGATGAAGGGTTGCCTAACCTACCTCCGAACCGCTGCTGAGCGCCGGCGCGCCGTCAGTCGACCAGCGCGGCGCCCAGCGCGTCCAACTCGGCACGGCTCAGCCCGGCGCCGAGCAGATAATCCGCCGCCGAGCCGTGCTTCTCATCGATGCTCTTCAGCAGGTCGCGCATCACCGGCGCCGGCGACTGGGTCGCCACTGCGATCGCGTCGTGGGCGATCGGCAGCCGCTCCTCGAGCCACTTCGCGATCGCTCTGTTGCGCGATTCCGGAAGCTGCGAGGCGGTCAGCGCATAGTCGTCCACGATCGCGTCGCGATCCGCGCCGACGGCGGCGAGCGCGAGCGCGACACTGACGCCGGTGCGATCCTTGCCGAGCGTGCAGTGCACCAGCGTGGGCTCCCCCTCGGACAGGATCCGGACCACCTGGACGATGCGGTCGGCGCCGTCCTCGACGATGTGCCGGTACAGGCCCGCGAGACTCACGTCGCCCAGCAGGAACGAAGTGACGGACCCCGCGAACAGGGGAACGCGATCGATGCGCAGCCCCGGCAGCGCACACGGCTCGGCGCTCACCTCAGCGTCATCGCGGAGATCCACGACGCGCGCGACCCGCTCGGTGAGGAAAGAGTGCGCCTCCGGCCCGACGTGCGCGAGGTTCCCGGAGCGGAACAGCACCCCCTCGCGAATACGTGAGGTGCCGGCTGGAATGCCGCCGACGTCGCGCAGATTCGTGATGCCGGGTACGTCGAGCAGGATCATCCGCGCCTCCTCACCGTTCGCCGCTGCCGCATGCCACCAGCCTAGGGCGTGTCCGCCGCGTCGGCCCCGGCACCGGGCGCGCTCCGAGACGGCCGCCGAGCGGCAGGGACCCGGAGCATCCGCAGGAGGGAGCGGGTGCGTGACGGGCGGCGAAGGGGGACCTCGACTCTGACTCGCGCCTTCCGAGGAGTCCGGAGCATTCTGCCTGTACTTCGGCGCTTCAGATTACTGCAAGTTACCTTTCATGACGGACTGAGCGTGCACTTTGATCTCCCATTTCACGTCGGCGACTGGGCGGGAGCACAATGAGGGCGTGTCCCACGTCACCCCCGAAGAGACCACCGAGTTCTCCTTCCTCACCGGTCAGGCCGCCACCCTCGGCGTCCCCGTCCCACCGGTCGAACGCCTGAGCCTGCCCCTCGCGGACGGGCGCATACTGAGCGCGCTGCGCTACGGCGACGAGCCGGTCGAGGTCACCCTGCTGCATGGTGCGGGCCTGAATGCGCACACCTGGGACACCACGGTGCTCGCCCTCGGCCAGCCCGCCCTCGCGATCGACCTCGCGGGCCACGGCGACTCCTCCTGGCGCGACGACGCCGACTACACCGGCCGCACCCTCGCCGCCGATGTGATCGAGGCGCTGCGCGCCTGGACAGACCGTCCGCAGGTGCTCGTCGGCCAGTCGCTGGGCGGGCTCACCGCGGCAGCGATCGCCGCCCGTGCTCCAGAGCTCGTGCGCGAGCTCATCGTCGTCGACATCACCCCGGGCGTCGACCAGAGCGTCGGCCCCGCGGCGCTGCGCGAGTTCTACCGCGTCGTCGACGCCGCCTCCCGTGACGAGCTGGTGGACCGCGCCCAGCAGTTCGGCTTCGGCGGATCCCGGGACGACACCGCCCGCGGAGTGTTCCTGAACACGCGGGTCCGCCCCGATGGCCGCGTGGAGTGGAAGCACCACTTCGCGCATATCGCGGCTCAGCTGCTGGACGCGCCGCCCGCCGGCGCCGCGATCGGAGCGCCGACCGCGATCCTCGGCGAGCACGGCTGGGCGGATCTCGATGCCGTCGCCGCCCCGCTCTCCCTGGTCCGCGCCGGCCACGGATTCGTCTCGGACGACGCCGAACAGGAGTTCCGTGCACGCGTTCCTCAGGCGAGAGTGCTGCGCCTCGAGGGGAGCCACAACCTGCAGGAGACAGCCCCCGCAGCCCTCGCCGACATCATCCGCACCGCCGCTGACAGCATCGGTCCCTGAGCCCCTCGAAGGGCCCCGGATTGTGACGCCGCGTTCCGTCGCCGAAGCCCGGCCCTGAACCGCCGTCCTAGGCTCGACCGCACACCGCACGACCCGCACCGCACCGCACTCACAGCACTCACAGCACCGCCCGAGAGGATCCCTCGCATGCACCGCACCCGTGCCGCACTCACCTCGCGCCGCTCCCACGCGCCGCGCCGCGCCGCCGTCGCTCTGCTCACCGGCTTGACGGCCGCCGCCCTCATGCTGTCCGCCTGCACCGGATCCCCTGCTCCGTCGGGAAGCAGCGCCTCGGGAGCCGCCGACGCGAACGCCACGCTCACCGTGGGCCTCGTGCTCGAACCATCGAGCCTCGACATCCGGCACACCAGTGGCGCTGCGCTTGAGCAGGTGCTCGTCGACAACATCTATGAAGGCCTGGTCAGTCGCACGCAGGACAACAAGATCATCGACCGGCTCGCGAAGAGCCACGACGTCTCAGCCGACGGCCTGACGTACACCTTCGTGCTCAACGACGGCATCACCTTCCACAACGGCGCGAAGCTCACCTCCGCCGATGTCGTCGCCTCGCTGCAGACCGCGAAGGACGACAAGACCGTCCAGGGCCACGCCGACCTCGCCGACGTCGCGTCGATCGAAGCCAAGGACGACAAGACCGTCGTCATCACGCTCACGCAGCCCAGTCAGAACTTCCTGTTCAGCCTCACCGGCGCCGCGGGCCTCGTGTTCCAGAAGGGCGACACGACCGACCTGCAGGCCGCCGAGAACGGCACGGGTCCGTTCACCCTCACGCAGTGGAAGAAGGGCGATTCGCTCTCCTTCGCCCGCAATGACACCTACTGGGGCACCAAGGCCGGCGTGAAGAGCGTCGTGTTCGACTACATCCCCGACTTCACCGCCGGCGTGAACGCCGCGCAGAGCGGCACGCTGGACGTGCTCACCGCGGTGGACGCGAACCTCGCGCCGCAGCTCGACAAGAACGGGGCCTTCACCCTCACGAAGGGCCGCACCACCGACAAGGGCACACTCGCCTTCAACAACGCCAAGGCCCCGCTGAACGACCAGCGCGTCCGCGAGGCGCTGCGCCTGGCGATCGACCACAAAGCGCTGATCGAGGCGCGCGGCGTCGGGACGACGCTGTACGGTCCCATCCCCCAGCTCGACCCCGGGTACAAGGATCTGTCCAGCACGGCGCCGTACGACCCGGAGAAGGCCGAGTCGCTGCTCAAGGAGGCGGGTCAGGAGAATCTCGCCCTCACCCTCACGATCCCCTCGTTCTACGGCACGACGGTACCGCAGCTCCTCACCAGCGACTTCAAGAAGGTCGGCGTCACGCTCACGGTGAACTCGGTCGAGTTCCCCGCGTGGCTGGACTCCGTCTACACGAAGCACGACTACGACCTCAGCTTCGTGCTGCATGTCGAGCCGCGCGACTTCGGCAACTTCGCCAACCCGGACTACTACTTCGGCTACAACAACCCCGAGGTGCAGAAGCTCTACGCACAGTCGCAGACCGAGCTGGACGCGAAGAAGTCGGCGGACCTGCTCTCCCAGGCCGCCCAGATCGTGGCGAAGGACGCCGCCGCCGACTGGCTGTACGAGGATCAGACGCTGACCGCGGTGCGCCCCGGGGTGAACGGCTTCCCGAAGGACTCGATCAACTCGCGGCTGGATCTGCGCGGCGTCACCGTCACGAAGTAGCCTCGGCCCTGTGCTCCGCTACGCGCTCACCCGGGGAGCCCTGCTCATCGCGGGGCTCCTCGTCGCGAGCGCGCTGATCTTCCTCGCACTGCGGGTGTTCCCGGGCGATGTGGCGCAGCTTCTCGCGGGGAACAAGGCGACGCCGGAGCAGGTCGACGCCATCCGCAAGGCCCTGGGGCTGGATCAGCCGCTCGTGCTGCAGTACCTCGGCTGGATCGGGGGCGTGCTGCATGGCGACCTCGGCACATCGCAGCTCAACGGCGCCTCGGTCGCCGCCGAGCTCGCGCAGAAGGCGCAGGTGACCGTGCCGCTCGCGACACTGTCGCTGCTCGTCGCCCTGATCATCGCCGTCCCCCTGGGCATCGGATCGGCGCTGCTGCGCGGACGCGCCGCCGGCACGGCGCTGAACACCGCAGCCCAGGCGGTCGCCGCCGTCCCCGTCGTCTGGGCGGGCATGATGCTGGTCGTGGTGTTCGCGGTGTGGCTGGGCTGGCTGCCCGCGCAGGGCTTCCCCCGCGGTGGCTGGGCGGATCCCGGCGCGGCACTGCAGGCGTTGATCCTGCCCGCGCTCACGATCGGCACGATCGAGGGAGCGCTGCTGCTGCGCTTCGTGCGCAGCGCGACCCTGCAGGCCGCGGGACAGGACTTCGTGCGCACTGCAGCGGCGAAGGGGCTCACCCGTAACCGCGCTCTCCTCCAGCACGGACTGCCTGCGGTAGGGCTCTCGATCATCACCGTGCTCGGCATCCAAGTGGCAGGCATCATCGTCGGATCCGTCGTCGTCGAGCAGTTGTTCACGCTGCCGGGGATCGGGCGCATGCTCGTAGTCGACGTCGGCACGCGCGACCTCGTCAAGGTGCAGGGCGAGCTGCTCGTGCTCACCGGCATGGTGCTCATCATCGGCTTCGCCGTGGATCTGCTGCACCGCGCGCTCGATCCCCGGCAGCGGGAGGCCGACGAATGAGCACCCTGCGCCGCCTCCGCTCCTCCGCCGCCGGATTGTTCGGTCTCATCGTCGTGGCCGCGATCCTCGTCACCGCCGGTGTCTCGCTGTTCTGGACGCCGTTCGATCCGCGGGCCACCGATGTCGCCTCCCGTTGGCTGGCCCCGAGCTGGCCGCATCTGCTCGGCACCGACCTGACCGGCCGCGACATCCTGAGCCTGATCATGGCCGGATCCCGCACCACGGTGCTCGTGGCGATCGGCGCCGGTCTGATCGCCACCCTCATCGGTCTGGCGCTCGGCGCGCTGGGCGCGCTCACCGCGCGCTGGGTGCGCGAGACCGTGGCGGTCCTCGTCGACGTCCTCATCGCGTTCCCCGTGCTGATCATCGCGATGCTGATCTCCACGGTGCACGGCGGATCCCTCTGGGTCGTCGTCTGGGCCGTCGGGATCGGCTTCGGCGTGAACGTCGCCCGGGTCACCCGCCCCGAGCTGCGCCGCGTGCAGCACAGCGACTTCGTCATCGCCGGGAAGGCCTCGGGGTTGAGCCCTCTGCAGAACCTCGTCCAGCATCTGCTTCCCAACATCGCCCCGGTCTTCATCGTGCAGCTGAGCTGGGCGATGGCCACGGCGGTCCTCGCCGAGGCAGGGTTGTCGTACCTCGGCTTCGGCGCCTCGGTCGTCGACCCGTCCTGGGGCATCCTGCTGGCCGACCTGCAGCGCTACATCCAGATCCACCCGCTCACCGTGGTGTGGCCCGGGCTCGCGATCACGATCACCGTGCTCGCCTTCAACCTGCTCGGCGACGCGCTGCGCGACGCGACGGATCCCACGTTGCGCACCGGACGGCGTCCGGCGAATCGGGCGCGCGCCGGCGAGCCGCGTCTGCCGGAGGTGACCGCATGAGCCTCGAGGTGACCGACCTCGTCATCGAGATCGACGGCCGCCCGGTCGTGGACGGCGTGTCTTTCGCCGTGCCGGACGGCGCGCGCCTGGGGCTCATCGGCGAGTCCGGATCCGGCAAGTCGCTCACCGCGCTCGCGATCATGGGGCTGCTGCCGGACGGGGCCACGGCGTTCGGCAGCGTGCGCTGGAACGGCCGCGAGATCCTGAATCTGCCCGACCGCGAGCTCGCCGGGATCCGCGGCGACGAGATCGGCATGGTTTTCCAGGAGCCGCGCACCGCCCTCAATCCGATCCGCACGATCGGCCGCCAGATCGCGGAGACGATCCGGATCCACGAGCGCATCGACCGGCGCGCCGCCAGGGTGCGCGCGATCGCGGAGGCGGACCGCGTCGCGCTGCCGGAGCCTGCGCGCATCGTGGACCGCTACCCGCATCAGTTGAGCGGCGGCCAGCGCCAGCGCGCGGCGATCGCGATCGCCCTCGCCGCGCGGCCGCGGCTGCTCATCGCCGACGAACCGACGACGGCGCTGGACGTGACCATCCAGGCCGGCGTGCTGCGTCTGCTGCTGTCGCTCGTGGAATCGGATGGGATGTCCCTCGTGTTCATCACGCACGACCTGGCCGTGCTCGCGCAGGTCGCGACGCACGCGGTCGTGCTCGCCGACGGACGGGTGGTCGAGTCCGGACCACTCGAGACCCTGCTGACCGCGCCGGCATCGCCGATCACGCAGGGCCTGCTGCGCGACGCGACGGCCACCCTGTGGCGCGGGGAGGAGCAGGAATGAGCGAGACCGCTCTCCCCGTTTCAACCGCGACACCGGACTCCGGCTCGGGCGAGCCGCTGATCCGCGCCCGAGGGCTGCGCCGTGAATACCTCGCCGCTCGAAGAGAACCGTTCGCACGGCGGGCGCGCTCGGTCGCTCTGGACGACGTGGACCTCGACGTCGTGGCGGGCCGTGCGCTCGGCATCATCGGCGAATCCGGATCCGGCAAGTCCACCCTGATCCGGCTGCTGCTGGGGCTCGACCGCCCGACCGCGGGCACCGTGCACGTCGACGGACGCCCGGTGGACGCACGTGCGTCCGCGCGGGCGCTGCACTGGCTGCGCCGTGAGACCGGGCTGGTCTTCCAGGATCCGTACGCCTCGCTGGACCCGCGCCAGTCGGTCGGCCGGATCGTGTCGGAGCCCCTGCGCGCGCTGGGCATCGACGGCGATCATCGTGCCAGGGTCGCCGAGGTGCTCGACCGCGTGGGCCTGGATCCCGAAACGGCATCGCGCTACCCGCACGAGTTCTCCGGCGGCCAGCGTCAGCGCGTGGCCCTGGCCCGGGCGATCGCGCACCGACCGCGCATCCTGATCGGGGACGAACCGATGTCCGCGCTGGACGTCACCGTGCGCGCGCAGATCCTCGACCTGCTCCGCGAGCTCAGCCGCGACGGGATGACCCTCGTGCTGGTGTCCCACGACATCGGCGTGGTGCAGAACCTGTGCGACGACGTCGCCGTGATGAAGGACGGACGCGTGGTCGAGCACGGCCCCACCGCGCGCGTGCTGCACCACCCCGAGCAGGACTACACCAAGCGCCTGCTCGCGGCGATCCCGGTCATCCCCGGGCGCTGATACCCGGGAACGCGTTCAGAGCCGGTACACCCGCCGGGCGTTCTCGGCGCCGATCATCTCCAGCACGCGGCAGGCGTCGGCCTCGCTCCACTCCCCCTCGCGCACCCAACGGCCCAGAGCGACCGCCATTCCGCGCCGCCACAGGATCGATCCGACCAGGTGCAGTTCGGGCAGGCCGAACGCGTCCGAGGAGTACAGCTGCTTCGCGAACGGTGCGAGTTCGAGCGCCTCCGCGACGAGCTGCCGGCTCTGCGCGCCGAGGTAGTTCACGCCGAGGCCGATGTCGAAGTAGACGTTGTCGAAACCCTGCGCCAGGTACGCCGCCTCACGGTGATACGGGTAGCAGTGCAGCAGCATGATCGGCGTGCGCTGCACGTCGGCGCGCCGGAGCAGCGGCAGCAGCAGCATCGGATTCGTGCGATGCAGGTCCAGGTCGCGGTCGCCGAAGCCGACGTGCACCTGCAGCGGCAGACCGAGCGCGACCGCCGCGTGCACGACGAACGCTTCGAGCACAGGATCCGACAACCGCGGCTTCTCCTGGCCGAGTGCGGACCAGCGCGCCACGGCCGCGGCCACGGCGGCGTCGGTCGGAGGCTCCCAGTCGATGTCGAAGCCGACGCGGTACGCCACGATCGTCTTGAACCCCTTGGCGGCGGCCCCGGCCTCGGCGATCGCGGCGCGGAACGCCTCGGCGAAGTCGGCCGGGGCGACGCCGTCGGCGAGCAGACCCTCGGCGACGAGCTCGAGACGCACGATTTCGCTGGTCGCACCGCCCGACTCCTCGGCCATCGCGGCCGGGCCCGTGATCGGGCGCAGGCTGAAGCCGGTGTCCATGACCCAGTGCTCGACGCCGGCGGGGCGCAGCAGCACCCGGTCCAGCTCGGCGGGAGCCAGCGCGCTGCGCGCCGCCCAGTACTCGTCGGCGGGCGCGTGCCGCTCGATCCCCAGCAGCGGGGCGCACCAGCGCCGGAACGCGAAGCCGGGCTGGGAGTCGAACTGCGTCATGTACGCGGGGATCGGATCCGTCGACGCCTCGTTGAACGACTCCTCGAACGCGGGGCGGTCGATCGGATCGACGTAGCAGCCGTGCACGTGGTGGTCGACCAGCGCGAGCGACTGCGCGGTCTCGGCGAGGCGGGGCGGGATGCCCTCAAGACCCTCCAGGATCCCGTTCTCCTCGAACGCCTGCTCACCAACCGGCATATTCCTGCACCTCCTCATCGCTGACCCGACCCACGATCGCGTCGGCGATCGCCTGGTCGAGGATCCCCACAGACCGGTCGATCTCATCATCCGTGATGACGAGCGGCGGTGTGATCTCCAGGACGTTGCCGCCCACGTAGTAGACGACCGCGCCGAGCTGCCAGGCCCGGTAGACGACGCGGCGGGCGAGGTCGCCGTCGGGTTCCCGCTCTTCACGGTCGTGAACCAGCTCGAGCCCGATCGTGAGGCCGCGCCCGCGCACGTCGCCGATCCGCTCCGCCGACAGTCCGCCCTCGACGCCCTCGCCCGCGGCCAGGCGCCGCAGCGCGGCCGCGAACCGGTCGCCAGCCTGAGCAGCCCGTTCGACGAGCCCCTCCTCGGCGATCGTTCGCAGCACGGCGCGGCCCGCCGCGGTCGACACGGGGTTGCCCGCGGTGGTGAGCAGGGCGGATCCGGCCGGGTGGTCCAGGATCGCGGCCGGCCCGACCGCCGCGGAGAGCGGGATCCCCGCGCCGAGCGCCTTGCCGAACGTGACGATCTCGGGCACGATGCCGTCGTGCTGGAACGCGTGCAGCGTGCCTGTGCGGGCGAGGCCGACCTTGACCTCGTCGACGACGAGCGGCACCCCGGCTGCGCGGCAGGCCTCGTGCACGGCGCGGAGGAACCCGTCCGGCGGGACGACGAGCCCGCCGTCGGAGAGGATCGGCTCGACGATCAGGCAGGCGACGCGGTCCGTGGCCAGGGCGGCGCGGATCGCCGCCAGGGATGCGGCGACGTCGGCGTCGATCCCGTCCGGGCCGGGCCGGAACGGGTTCGGGTACGGCACGAGCACGAGATCCGGATCGCCGACGTGGCCGGCCTCGATCTGCTGCCCGGAAACGCCCATCGCCAGCCCCAGGCCACCGTGGTAGCCGTGTTCGAACGCGACGACGGTGCGGCGTCCGGACGCGTGCCGACAGGATCGCAGCACCACGTCGTTGGCGTCGGATCCGGCATGGCCGAGGTAGACGCGGCGCTCGCCCTCGCCCGACGCGGGGACGAGCGCGAGCAGATCCTCCGCGAGACCGACCGAATCGGGGTGGATGGCGGACAGCCCTCCCGCCCCGGGCGCTGTCCGCACGGCGCGGGACACCGCCTCGACCACGGCGGGATGGCCATGGCCGAGACCGGTGGCGGTCCAGGTGGCGGACAGGTCGATCAGCTCCCGGCCAGCCGGGTCGAGCAGGAGCGAGCCGTGCCCGCTGACGACCTCGAGCGGGAAGAAGCGCAGCTTCTCGACGCCCGCGATCGCCCGGGCGTCGCGGTCGAGCAGGGAGAGCGTCATCGGTCCTCAGACGGTCCGGTGAGGTGGATCGGGTCGAGCTCCTTGCCGAGGCCGGGCAGCTCGAGCTCGCGGGCGAGCGAGGCGCCGACCTGCTTCGCGATCTTCGACGCGGCGAGCGCGAGGATGAGCCCGAGCGCGCACCAGAGCAGCGCGACGATGCCGGCCGCGGACGGATCCGCCGAGTCCTTCACGTTGAACCAGATCACGATCACGATCACGACCGCGCCGAGCACCGGCAGCACCGTGCCGAGCACGCGTCCACCCCCGCCGTGCACGGCCTGGAAACGGCCGTGGTTGACGAAGTACACCGCGGCGACCTCGACCATGAGGTACGCGACCATGAGGCAGACCGTGCCGGCGATCGCGAAGTAGAAGTACGCGTCGATCGCGGCGTTGCCTGTACCCATCACGGGCCAGCCGGTCGCGGCGCAGATCAGCAGGGTGACGACGACCACGGCGAGCACGAGCCAGGCGGCGCGGCGCGGGCCGCCCTGGGGGTGCAGCACGCCCAGTGAGCGCGGGCCGAAGCCGTCGCGGGCGAACGCGTAGAGCATGCGGCTCGCGGTCGCGACCGTCGCCATGTGCGAGCCGAACGCGGCGCAGGTCGCGGTGAAGATCGCGATCACGCCGAACCACGGCCCGATGTACTGCGTGCCGAGGTCGCCGAGGGTGTTCCCTGAGGTGCCGAAGGCCTTGAGACCGGCCCCATCGGTGCCGAAGCCGATGGTCTGGGCGAACATCACCACGACGAAGAGCACGCCCGTGATGATCAGGGTTCCGAACAGCGCCCGCGGGATGTTGCGCTTGGGGTTGTTGGTCTCCTCGCCGAGCGACGCACAGGCCTCGAAGCCGGCCCAGGACAGGAACGCCGCGACGACGCCCGAGAGCACCTGGCCGACATCGATGCCGCTGAAACTGAAGCTGGAGAAGTCGATACCTGTGGTGTGCGCGCCGCCGTGACCGAAGATCGCGATCACGAGGACGATCATCGCGACGATGCCGACGCCCTCGATGATCAGCAGCACCTTGGCGATGAGCGCCACGTCGCGCCCGGCCAGCAGGAAGGAGAGCGCGGCTCCGACGACCATGATGAGCGGCCACGGCAGTTGGACCGGGTGCGCGACGCCGGGTTGGAACGCCGCGATCAGCGCGTTCACGAACGCCGCAGTGAGCGCGAGCGTGCCGATCGAGAAGCCGACGTAGGCGCCGAGCATGGCCCAGCCGGAGAAGAATCCGGTGCGCGGACCGACCGTGCCGCCGATCAGCCCGTATGCGGATCCGGCGTGGTTGAGGTGGCGGGTGAGGCGCATGAAGCCGTAGCCGACGAGGGCGACGCCTATCGCGCCGATCACGAAGACGAGCGGCACGGACTTGCCGACGATCGCGACCAGGCCCTGGCCGTTGCCGGACATGGCGAGGGTCGGCCCGACGGTGGCGAGCGACAGGGCGAGCGCGGCCCAGAGCGGCAGCTTCCGCTTCGGCGCGGATTCGGAAGCAGTCGGCTTCCGGGTGGATTCGGTGGCGGACATTCGGGTCTCCTCCATGGGGGATGGATGCAGGATCGGTGCGGGTCGGGGTCATGCTGTGTGGTCGGTCGCTGAGCCTGTCGAAGCGACTGATCTGGCGTGCGTCCCTTCGACAAGCTCAGGGACCGAGGTGAGTGCTCGAGACGCGCGGGCTCAGCTCCAGGCGAGGCGCAGCGCCGCGGTGATCTCCTCCGGCGAGGCGCCCGCGAAGGCGGTGAGCTCGTGCCGGCGCACCGCGACCGCGCCCTCGACGATGCCGGGGCCGAAGAGTTCCCGGGCGAGCGCGGAGGCCGCGAGCCGGTCGAGCGCGGCGGATGGCTCGGCGTCGAGCCGGAGCCGGGCGGACTCGGGCGTTTTGGCGGGGTTGCCGACGACCTCCTCGGGCAGCGGCAACTCGCGCTCGATGCCGCCCAGTGCGGATCCGAGGAACGCCGCGGCCGCGAGGTAGAGATTCGCACTCGGGTCGACGATCTTGAGCTCGATGTTCGCGCCGTGCGGGTTCCCGGGGGTACCGGCGAGGAGCCGCAGCGCGGCCTCGCGGTTCTCCAAGCCCCAGCACACCGCGGCGCCTGACCAGGATCCGGGTGTGAGTCGCAGCGACGAGACGACGGAGCCTGCGTAGACCGCGAGCAGTTCGGAGAGGCCGTCGAGCACGCCGCCGATCGCGCTGCCGCCCTCGCCGGAGATGCCGTGCGGGCCGTCACCGGTGCCGAACAGATTCCGCCCATCGCGAGCGAGCGAGAGGTGCAGGTGCATGCCGTTGCCGGATCCGCCGACGAACGTGAGCGGCGAGAACGACGGCGCAAGTCCGTGCCGGGCGGCGACGAGGCCGATCAGGATCCGGGTGAGCACGGCGGTGTCGGCCATCTGCACGGGCGGCAGCGGCGCGAGCGAGACCTCGAACTGGTCGGTGCCGTACTCGGCGTGGATCTGCTCCGAGCCGACCCGGGCCTCCTCGAGCGTGCGGGTGAGGTCGGTGAGGAACTCGCGGCGAGCCACGAGCGAGCGCATCCCGTAGGCGGCCCAGGAGGACTGCTCCAGCGGCGACCCGTCGGGGCTGACCAGGGTGAACTCCAGCTCCGCGCCCATGAGAGCGGTGAGACCGGCGGCGGCGACCCGCTCCTCCTGGTCCACGAGGCGCCCGCGGGCGCACAGCGCCGAACGCGCGCCGCTCTGCTCGTGGTAGCAGGTCGGGCCCCACGCCATGCCGTCGCCGATGGGACGGACCGCGGCGGCATCGAGGCGGAGGCGGAGATCCCCCGAGACGCCGATGTCGCTGGTGAACGCGATGCCGTTGTCGGCGCAGAACACGACCCAGGAGGGCGAGGCTCCCATCCCGGAATTCACGAAGCTCGACAGCCGGCGCAGCGGGACGGCCTTGCTGCGGGTCACGCCCGCGAAGTCGAGGGCCGTGCCGACCAGCAGCTCGACACTATGGTCGCGGAGCGCGCGGACCGTGTCATCGAGCGCGGTGTCTTCGAGCGCGGCGGCTGCCGGGTCTCGGTCGTTCGGGTCGCCGTCGGTCACGGGGACATCCCTTCTTCGGGGTTCACTTCGTCGTGAGGCATCGTCGCAGCAGCCTGTTACGGGTTGATGTCATGCCTGTTACAGTGTTGCACACATTACCGATTCTGTTACGTTTGAACCAGAATCACTTGGAACGAAGCGGTCGCAGCGATGAGGCGACCGCGCGGAGCGGAGGTCTCCCATGTGTCGCCTGTTCGCGTACGTCTCCCCCGGCACGTCCACCGCTGACCGCGAGCTCGGCGAGGACGGCATCGAAAGCTTCCTCTCTCTCGCGCGTCTGCACGGAGACGGCTGGGGCTGGGCCGGTGTGGAGAGCCTCGGCGACGCACCGGTCGTCCGCAAGTCGCCTCTGTCCGCCGCCGCAGACCCGGATTTCCGGCGCACGATCGGTACGGCCGGCCACGCCGCGATGATGCACCTGCGCTGGGCGACACTCGGTCTGCCGGTCGAGCTGTGCAACGCCCACCCGTTCCGGCACGGTGACGTCTCCTTCGAGCACAACGGATCCCTCAAGCCGATCGATCGGGCCCGCGCGATGCTCTCGTCCGAGGCCCTCGCCCGCATGACCGGCGACACCGACAGTGAGATGTACTTCGTGCTCATCCAGGAGCAGCTCGATGCCGGCCTCGACCTGCCCGATGCGACCCTGCAGGTGGTGCGGCGGTTGCGCGAGGCGTTCCCGCTGTCCAGCCTCAACGCGATCCTGCTCGACCGCGAGCAGCTCGTCGTGGTTCACGCAAGCGCACGCAGCGTGCTGCCCGAGGACGACCTCGACGAGATCGCGCAGCTCGGAGGCCTGCCCGACGAGCACAATGAGGACTACTTCGCGTTGCGGTGGAAGCGCTCCGCCGACGGCGCCGTGCTGATCAGCTCGACCGGCGTGGCCGGAACCGGCTGGACGCCGCTGCCCGCCGAATCGGTCACGACAGTGCAGTTGGGCGACGGGACGATGCGCACCGAGTCCCTCGACGCCCGGCACGCGAGCCCCGCGTGACAGACTGAGCCGTATGGCCGACGACGAGACCCTCTCCGACCTGGTCGCCGCATCGTTGCCCGAGCTCAGCCGTGCCGGGCGCCAGGTCGGCCGCGTGCTGCTCGCCGACTACCCCAGTGCAGGCCTGTCCACCTTGGCCGACCTGGCGGAGCGTGCCGGAGTGAGCCCTCCCACCGTGCTGCGCTTCGCGCAGAGTCTGGGCTTCGGCGGGTTCACGGAGTTCCAGCGTGCGCTGCGCGACGAGCTGACCCGGCGCTCCTCCGGTCCGCTCGTGCGGCTGAGCGCCCCGGCCGAAGCCGGCACGCCGCGCGAGGTCGTGGTGCGCGATGCGACCGTGCAGGCCGAGCGCACCCTCGAGTCGTTCGCTCGGATCCCCGATGCCTCGTACGCCGCCGCCGTCGACCTGCTCGCGGATCCCGGTCGGCGCATCCTCCTCACCGGAGGCCGCTTCACCTATCTCGCAGCGTTCCACCTCGGCACGCACCTGCAGGAGCTGCGCGCGGGGGTGCGCATGTTCAACGACCCCTCGGGACATGACCTCGGTGCCGTCGTCGACATGACCCCGCGCGATGTGCTGGTGCTGTTCGACTTCCACCGCTACCAGCGCAGCGCGGCCGACCTCGCCGCGGCGGCGAAGCGCCGCGGGGTCGCGCTGCTGCTCGTCACCGACGGTCTGGAGTGCCCGATCGCCCCCCGCGCCGACGTCGTGCTCGACGTCGCGAGCTCGACCGATCACGCGTTCCAGAGCGACTCGGCGGCGTTCATGCTGAACGAGCAGCTGCTCAACCTGGTGCTCGAAAGGATCGGCGAGCCGGCGCACACGCGTCTCGCCCTGTGGGAGCGCATGCGCGAGGGCGAACTGCTGAGCTGATCCGCGCCCCTAGAGCGACTTCTGCAGGAACAGCACGTCCAGGGTGCGGCCGAACTTCACGCCGACACCCTTCAGATGCCCGGCGTCTACGAACCCGTAGCGACGGTGCAGCGCGATCGAGGCCGCGGCGGCCGTGGGCTCGATCACGGCGATGAGCTCGTGCAGCCCCGCCTGCGCGGACGCGTCCAGCAGCGCCTCCAGCAGAGCCTTGCCAAGACCGCGTCCTGCGGCGTCGGGGCTCAGGTAGATCGTGTTTTCGGCGCTGAACCGATAGGCGGATTTCGCGCGCCAGTGCTGGGCGTATGCGAAGCCGAGCACCCCGCCGTCGGCGTCCGCCGCGACGAGGAACGGAAGGCCCGTGTCCGCGAGGAGCTCCCGCTTGTGCTCCCAGACCGCCAGATCCGTCTCCTCCTCGTCGAAGGTGACGGTGCTCGTGCGCACGTAGTGGTTGTAGATGTCGCGGATCGCGGGGAGATCGGAATCCCGCACCGGCCGGATCCGCCCGGGCGCGCTCGAGGCGTCCGCGCGTGTCTGCGACGCCGCCGGAGTGTCGCTCATCCGATCCTCCAGTCGACGGGCGCGGCACCCTGCTCCTCGAGCAGCGCGTTGACGCGCGAGAACGGCCGGGATCCGAAGAAACCGCGGCTCGCGGACAGCGGTGACGGGTGCGCGGAGGCGATGACCGGGGTCGAACCCAGCAGGGGGCGCAGCCCTTCGGCGTCGCGACCCCAGAGCACCGCGACGAGCGGTGCGTCGCGGGCGACCAGGCTGCGGATCGCGAGCTCGGTGACCTTCTCCCAGCCCCAGCCGCGGTGCGAGGCGGGTGCGCCGGGGCGCACCGTGAGCACTCTGTTCAGCAGCATGACGCCCTGATCGCTCCACGCCGAGAGATCGCCGTGCACAGCGGGCGCGATCCCGAGGTCGGTCTCCAGCTCGCGGTAGATGTTCCCGAGACTGCGCGGCAGCGGGCGCACCGCCTTGTCCACGGCGAAGGAAAGGCCGATCGGATGCCCGGGAGTGGGATACGGATCCTGGCCCACGATCAGGACCTTCACGTCGGCCAGCGGTCGGGCGAACGCGCGCAGCACGTTCTGACCGGCCGGGAGATAGCCACGGCCGGCCGCCGTCTCAGCGCGCAGCCGGTCCCCGAGCTCGGCGACGAGCGGCGCGACAGGTGCCAGCGCCTCCGCCCAGCCCGCATCGAGCTGGCCGTCCTCGGCGAGCTCGGCGAGCGTCTTGGGCATCAGAGCGCCGCCCGATCACTCGAGACGGTCACGCCCTCGGATCCGGGGAACACCCGCCAGACGCTGCCCTGCCCCGCGATCCGGAGGCCCTCCGCGTCGGCGATGAGCACGGTGCTCTCATCGATCCCCAGCCCGCCGTCGACGGCCCCGGCCTCGGTGGCGGCGATCAGGCGGCTGAGCGTGCCCCACTGCGCGACATGCACGTCGATCGACACGTCGACCAGACCGATCCCGGGCACGACGGTGATCTCGTCGAGATCCTCCGCGGTCTCCTCCGGGGCGATCGCGACCTCTCCGATCCGCCAACCGCCGAGGATCGCGCGCTCGGCGGCGATCATGGCGCCGGCCGAGAAGCCGAGATACGGCGTGCCACCCTGCACCGCGGTGCGGATCACGTCATACCCCGCCTCGAGGGCCGCGTGATAGGCCGGAGTCAGCCCGCCGCCGATCACGATCGCGTCGACATCGTCGAAGACACCCGGATCCACGAGATCCGTCAGCCCGACGGTCGTCACGCGGGTGTCGAGAGCGATCGCGCCGTCGGCGGTGAGCGCTTCGACGAGATTGCCGGCGTGGCCCGGATGAGCATCCTCTCGCACGGTGACCACGGCGACGCGCGGCACATCGGCTCCCTTCGCGGCGGCGACGGCCTGCGCCTCGGCGGTGAACGGTGCGAAGGCGGCGCGGCCGAACCCGCCGCCGATCAGGTGCACGCCCATGGTCAGTCCTCCCCGCGCGGGCGCAGCGGTCCGCGCGCGAGCAGGTGCGCCGCGGCCTGGGCCACCGGGCGGATCACGACGAGATCGAGGTTCACATGCCCCGGCGCGTTCAGGGCGTAGGCGATCAGGTCGGCCACGTCCGCAGCGACCAGTGGCGCCTCGACGCCCGAGTAGACGGCCTCGGCGGCGACCTCGTCGCCGCCGAGGCGGCGCAGCGCGAACTCCTCGGTGTGCACCAGGCCCGGCGCGATCTCGGTGACCCGGATCGGCTCGCCGTTGAGCTCCTGGCGCAGCACCTGCGGGATCATCGACTCCGCCGCCTTCGCCGCGTTGTATCCGGATCCGCCCGGATACGACTGGCGGGCCGCGGTCGAGGTGAGGAACAGCAGGTCGGCGTGGCCGCCGTTCGCTGCGGCGGCACGCAGTTGCGGCAGCAGCGCCGCGGTGAGCTGCTGCACGGCGAGCACGTTCGCCTCGAACATCCACCGCCATTTCTCGACGGATCCGTCCTCGACCCGCTCCGTGCCGCGGGCGCCACCCGCGACGTGCACGACCGCATGCAGCGGTCCGGTCTGCGCCAGGTGCTCCGCGAGGCCCGCGATCTGCTCCGGATCCGTGAGGTCGGCCGCGTACGCCGTCGATCCGGTCTCCGCGGCGAGCGCCTGCAGGCGGTCCTCACGGCGTGCGACGCCGACGACGTCCCAGCCGCTCGCCCGCAGCGCCCGCACCGTCGCCTCGCCGATCCCGGTGCTCGCCCCCGTCACGACTGCGCGTCTGCTGCAATGGGGATCGTCGTTCATCGCACTGTTCGCCATGCGTCAACGCTACGGGATCCCCGCACGCGCATCGACGATCACCGGTCGTCGCCCTCGCGTCCGGATCCGCGGGATCACGCGGCCGATCCCTGTTACGTCACATTTCCGCGGCCTTGTTGACAGCGGCCGCGGGTTCGTACTCTCGATGCAACGCCACCGGTTCTCGCACCCGTCGAAGCCACGGCCCCCTGCCCTGCGACGCGGTTCGGTGTCGCTCATCCTGAAGGAGACACTCATGACCGCTGCAGAGAACTGGCGCTTCGAGACCAAGCAGATCCACTCGGGTGCCGCGCCGGATCCCGTCACCAAGGCCCGTGCCACGCCGATCTACCAGACCACGTCCTACGTGTTCGACAACGCGGACCACGCGGCGAACCTGTTCGCGCTGGCCGAGTTCGGCAACATCTACACCCGCATCCAGAACCCGACCCAGGACGTGCTCGAGCAGCGCCTCGCGGCGCTCGAGGGCGGCACCGGCGCCCTCGTGCTCGCCTCGGGTCAGGCCGCCTCGACCTTCGCGATCCTCAACATCGCCCAGGCCGGCGACCACTTCGTGTCGAGCTCGTCGATCTACGGCGGCACCTACAACCTGTTCAAGTACACGCTCGCCAAGCTCGGCATCGAGGTCACGTTCGTCGAGAACCAGGACGACATCGAGGAGTGGCGCCGTGCGGTCCGCCCCAACACGAAGCTGTTCTTCGCGGAGACCATCGGCAACCCGCAAATCAACGTCCTCGACATCAAGGGCGTCGCCGGCGCCGCGCACGAGGCGGGCGTGCCGCTCATCGTGGACAACACGATCGCAACCCCGTACCTGATCCGCCCGTTCGAGCACGGCGCCGACATCGTCGTGCACTCGGTCACCAAGTTCCTCGGCGGCCACGGCACCACGATCGGCGGCGCGATCATCGACGGCGGCTCCTTCGCCTGGTCGCAGAACGTCGAGAAGTTCCCGGGTCTCACCGAGCCGGACCCGTCCTACCACGGCGCCAGCTACACGGCGGCCGTCGGCGACGGCCTCGCCTACATCATCAAGGCCCGCGTGCAGCTGTTGCGCGACCTCGGATCCGCGATCGCGCCGCAGAGCGCCTGGAACCTCATCCAGGGCATCGAGACGCTGTCACTGCGCATCGAGCGCCACGTGCAGAACGCGCAGGAGATCGCCGAGTGGCTGGACGGCCGCGACGACGTCGCCAGTGTGAACTACTCGGGTCTGCCGACCTCGCCGTGGTACGCGGCCGCGAACACTTACGCCCCCAAGGGCGTCGGTGCGGTCCTCTCGTTCGAGCTGAAGGGCGGCGTCGACGCCGGCCGCGAGTTCGTGAACAGCCTCACCCTGTTCAGCCACCTCGCCAACATCGGCGATGTGCGCTCCCTGGTGATCCACCCCGCCTCCACCACGCACGCCCAGCTCACGCCCGAGCAGCAGCTCACCACCGGCGTGACCCCGGGCCTCGTGCGCCTGTCGGTCGGCCTCGAGAACATCGAGGACCTCAAGGCGGACTTGGATCAGGCCCTCGCCGCCGCGCGCAAGGTCTCCGAGGCCGCGCGGGCCTGACGACTCCTCCTCAGAGACGGGAGCGCCCCGGATCCTCGGATCCGGGGCGCTCGCGTGTTCGTGCGTACGTGCGTTTGTCACCGCGCCCGCCGTATCGCCCGGCACTTCCCGCCCACTGCGTCTCCCTCCCGGTACTTCCCGCCACCGAGCCTCTTCCGCAACGGCGCCTCTCATCTGCTCTGGGAGAGACCTCTACCCCCCTTGCATGCCATTACTCCCCCGGGACGACGTCGACGAGAGGGGGTAGTGGCGGATGGAGGGGGTAAACGCACGAGGACGGCCAGAGGGAGCTCCACGCGCGTGTTCGTCCTCCCCAAACACCGGCACGGTGGCATTCGCGCACCGAGTCCGTGCACGCACCTCCGGGACACACCACGCACGGTCAGGCTGGGCGCATGGCGACGACTCTCACCATCCCTCGCGCACGGGATATCCTCCTCTCTCGCGACATGCTGCTCCGCTCGGGGTACACCGATCGCCGGCTCCGCTCGCACGTCGCCGACGGATCGATCGTGCGCCTCCGGCGCGACCGCTATGCGCTGACGGCGGACCTCGCGAATCTCTGGCCGGAGGGCCGTCATCTGATCGACGTGGTCGCCACGCATCTGAATGGGCGTGGATCCGATCCCGTCTTCTGGGGCCCGTCCGCGGCTGTGTTGCACGGGATCCCGCTCTACCGTCTGCGCCCGAACAACGTGCACGTCGTCGTGCTCGGGTCCCGCCATGCGCGCACCAAGGCCGCTGTCGTCCAGCACGATGTGCTCCTGCCGGAGGGCGACATCACGCGGATCGACGGGATCCGCTGCACCTCACTGGACCGCACGATCCTCGACCTCGCCTGCACGGCGACGTGGGAGGCGACCGTCGCTGCCGCCGATGCCGCCCTGCGCCGGGAGTGCGTCACCGGACATGACCACGACGAGCGCCGCGCGGAGCAGTGGCACCTGCGGATGTCCGAGCGGGCCGGGCAAAGCCGTCTGCACGGAGTCCGTCATGCCCGCCGTCTGATCGCGTTCGCCGACGGCCGCGCCCAGCTGCCGGGAGAGAGCGTCAGCCGACTGCACCTGCATCGACTGGGCTTCCGCAACGTGATGCTGCAGGTGCCGATCACGGGGGCGGAAGGCGACCATTACTGGCTCGACTTCGGATTTCCGGGATCCCAGGTCTTCGGCGAATTCGATGGCCAGACCAAGTACCTCGACGAGGACCTGCGCGGGGGCAGGACCCTGGAGCAGGCTCTGCTCGACGAGAAGCGTCGGGAAGACGACGTCCGGGGCGTCACCGGTTGGCGTTTCGCCCGCTGGGAGGAGCGACACATCCGCACGGCGGATGCGCTCGGCCAACGCCTCGCCGCCTTCGGCGTCCACCCGCAGGCAGGGTGACACGGGCTCTGCAGAAGTCGCCACGCAGTCGAACTCTGCGGCCGGCCCGTCTCTACCCCCTCGTATTGCCATTACCCCCACGAGGTGACGCCCATAGTGGGAGGTAGAGACGCGAGGAGGGGGTAATCGGCCGCCGGGCCAGCCGCGCCCGGCCGCCGGCCCAGATGCGCTTGCCCGCGCCCCGATCCGTAACCTTCCGCACCCGCCCGGCTGCACCCGGGAGAATGGATCCATGGACTGGCAGACGACCTCGGAGGACACGGTGCCCTCGGCACGCGTGTCGGAGGCGGACGCCCGCCTGCTGCGCGCCCGCCCGCCGTCCACGGGCGCCTGGCGTGACGGCGATCCGGCAGGCGATCGCCGGTTCGAGGCCTTCGGGCCGTTCCGCACCGAGGGCGGCGCCGAGCTTCCGCTGATCCGCATCGCGTACGAGTCCTGGGGCACGCTGAACGAGGCGCGCGACAACGCGATCCTCATCCTGCACGCGCTCACCGGAGACAGCCACGTCGTCGGCGAGGCGGGCCGCGGGCACGCGACGAGCGGCTGGTGGGGTGAGATCGTCGGCCCGGGCTGTGCCATCGACACCGACGAGTGGTTCGTGATCGCCCCGAACATGCTCGGCGGATGCCAGGGATCCACCGGACCCGCCAGCATCGCCCCGGACGGCTACGAATGGGCCTCGCGCTTCCCGTACCTCACGATCCGCGACCAGGTCGCCGCCCAGGTGCTGCTCGCGGACGCCCTCGGCATCGAGCGCTGGGGCGCGGTGATCGGCGGATCCATGGGCGGCATGCACGCCCTGGAGTGGGCGGTCGGCCAGCCCGACCGCGTCGAGCGCCTCGCGATCCTGTCCTCTCCCCCGGTGACGACCGCCGACCAGCTCGCGCTGAACTTCGTGCAGCTGGAGACGGTGCGGATGGATCCGCGCTTCGCGGGCGGCGAGTACTACGACGCGCCCGTCGGGGAGGGCCCGCACCGCGGTCTCGCGCTGGCGCGGCGGATGGCGCTGCTGAACTACCGCAGCCCGATCGAACTGAACCAGCGATTCCAGCGCTCCTGGCAGTCCGATGTGTCGCCGCTCGGCCAGGGCGGTCGCTACGCCGTGGAGAGCTACCTCGACTTCCACGGCAACAAGTTCACCCGGCGCTTCGACGCGAACAGCTACCTCACGCTCGTGGAGGCGATGAACTCGCACGATATCGGGCGCGATCGCGGGGGCGTCGAGGACGCCCTCAAGCGGGTGACGGCGACGACGCTCGTGCTCGGCATCGACACCGACCGGCTGTTCCCCGTCGACGGCCAGCACCGGATCGCCCGGGGCATCCCCCGCACGCTGGACGGCAACGAGGCCGTCGTGCTCACGAGCGACTTCGGCCACGACGGCTTCCTCATCGAGACCGAAGGCGTCGGCCGGCACCTGGAGCGGCTGCTCGGCTCCTGACGCCGTGGCTCGATCGGCACTGCCGCGATGCGACGGGTCCGGCGGCGATTCCAGGCGCCCCGCCCGCAGCAAGTCGGGCCGTCGGCGGGCGCCGCCGTCGATCAGAGGCTCTCGAACCGCCAGACCGGATCCTCCGCGACCAGTCGCTCCCTGGCGCCCGTCGCCGCCCCGGCGAGCTCATCGCCGTCCCAGAAGAAGAGGGTGCCCGCCGCGGTCGCCTGCATCCGGGTGCGGAAGACGACCGGATCCTCGACGCGGGTCAGGGCCTCCTCCACGCCGGTCGCGCTGCGCAGCGCGTCCAGGGTGCGCCAGGTCGGCGGCATCAGCGCGATCTCCCCGGCGTCCCGCGCGGCGAGCGCGGACTCCGGTGCCAACCACCGCGTCGTCACCACCTCGTCTGCCGCCGGACGGATCGCGCCACCCGGATCCGCCGCGAGGAAGAACCAGGTCCGCACGCGTTTCGGGATCCCTGCCGGCGGCACCCAGCACGACACGGGCACCAGCCGTTCGAGCTCCAGCCCCACCTCCTCGGCTGTCTCGCGCACGGCGGCGCGGCAGGCGTCCTCGAGCTCGTCGGCTCCCGGGATCCGATCGCCCGGCTCGATCATGCCGCCCGGGAACACCCACGCGCCCGCGAACGAACCGCGGTCCGGTCGACGCAGCAGCAGCACCTCCATGCCCTCCGCGCCGTCGCGGAGGATCACCGCAGTGCCTGCGACAGGCAGGTCCTCGACGGCCGTGTCACGATCGGGGGCGGTGCTCATCCGCCCATGCTAGGACGCGCCGGGGTCCACTCCCCGGGCGGCTCGGCGATCGAAGCTGCTCAGGCCAGGTCGCGCACCCGCACGGATCCGGTCTCGGTGTGGAAGCGGCGCTGCACGGCGTACGAAGCGATCGCGATCCCGAGGCCGACGACGGCAAGGCCCGCGCCCACCCAGGACGGAGCCGCGAATCCCCAGCCCCACGCGATCACGAGTCCGCCGAGGAACGCGCCGAGACTGTTGCCGATGTTCAGTGCGGAGTGGTTCAGCGCCGCCGCGATCGACTGGTTGTCGCCCGCGACCTCCATGAGCCGGGTCTGGATCGCCGGGCTCAGGATCGAGGAGAGCAGCGCCATCACGAACGAGAGCGGCACGAGAAGCCAGATCGAGAAGGACAGGATCGCGAGCAGCACGAGCACCACGGCCATCGCGCCGAGTCCCACCAGCAGCGTGAGGCGGAGGTTGCGGTCGCCGAAGACGCCGCCGAGCAGGTTGCCGATGGTCATGCCGAGCCCGAACACGACCAGGGTGACCGGCACCATCCATTCCGGCGCACCCGCCCGCTCTGTGACGACGGGAGCGATGTAGCTGTAGACCGCGAAGAACCCGCCGAAGCCGATGGCGCCGGTCGCGAGCGCGAACCAGACCTGGGGGCGGCGGAACACCCGCAGCTCGGCGCGGAACGTGCGCCCGGGATCCCCCTCATGCTCCGGCACGAAGAGGGCGATGCAGACCGTGGCGATGGCGAACACGATTGTGACGACGAGGAACGCGCTGCGCCATCCGACGTGCTGCCCGAGGTACGTTCCGGCGGGCACGCCGACCACGTTCGCGATGGTGAGGCCGGTCAGGATGAAGGCGACGCCCTTGGCGCGCTTGCCCGGGCCGAGCACGTCGGAGGCGACGAGCGCGCCGATCCCGAAGTAGGCGCCGTGCGGCAGACCCGCGATGAAGCGAGCGAGCCCGACGGTCTCGAAGGTGGGCAGCACCACGGCGAGGCCGTTGCCGAGGGTCAGCGCGATCGCGAGGCCGATCATCACTTTGTGGCGGGGGTACCGCGCGACGAGGCCGGCGATCGTGGGCGCGCCGAGCACGACGCCCAGAGCGTAGAGCGACACCAGGATGCCGGCGCGGCCGATCGCCTCGTCCGGGTTCTGCGCCCAGAGCTCGGGCAGCAGGTCCTGCGCGATGTTGGGCAGCAGGCCCATCGCGACGAACTCGGTCATGCCGATGCCGAAGCTGCCGATGGCGAGGGAGAGGAGCGCCCGCTTCGCCGCACCCCTCGAGAGGCTCGAGGGTTTCATCCGTCCAGCTTAGAGGCTGCCGGACTCCTCGATGGCCTGCTCGAGGCGCGCGATCTTGCCGTCGATCTCGCCGGTGTAGCCGGGACGGATATCGGCCTTGAGCACGAGGGAGACGCGGGATCCGAACGGCATGACGGCCTCGGTGGCGCGCTTGACGACGTCCATGACCGTGTCCCAGTCGGGGCCTTCGATCTCGGTGAACATGCTCGTGGTGCGGTGCGCGAGCCCGGAGGCGCGGACCACGGCCACGGCGGCGGCGACCGCGTCGTGCACCGAGGCGTCGGCGCTCTCGGAGCGGTCGGGAGCGGATCCGCCCTGCGGCGAACCGGACGGGGCGACGGAGAAGGCGACGAGCATCAGGACCTCCGGGTTTCGGGGAGTTCGGCGACGAGGGACGCCGTGCGGCGCACCGGAGTGCGCACGATCGCGCGGATCGCGATCACGCAGATGACGACGACCATGATGTTGCGGGCGCTCAGCAGAGCGATCGGCAGGGGCTGCGCCGCCAGCAGCTGGTCGTACACGACAGGGTAGACCGCCTGGGTGAGCGCGTAGTCGACGAGCACGAGGATCACCGGGGTCCGCACGCGGGGACCGTCGCACAGGCACCAGAGCACGAGCGGCGCGAGCATCCACACCTGGAACTGCGGCGAACCGATCTTGTTGCACGCGATCAGGACCGCGACGAGGGCGAGCATGGTCGCCGGCAGCAGACGCCGGACCGAGGCGCCGACGCGCAGCTTCCACAGAGCCAGCGCCGCCACGGCGACCACGCCCAGCACCATGAGCGGAGTGAGCAGCGCGGCGACGACGTCGACGCCGGGGCCCGCGAGCTGGAAGGTGAGGATCTGGCGGTCGTACTGGATGCGCGTGACCCCGACCTGGGTGAGCCACAGCAGCGGCGTCGCGCCGACCGCCTCGATCTGCAGCCCCCGGCCGCTCATCTGGCTGAGGAAGCCGAGCAGGTTCTTGGATCCGCCCAGCAGCACGAGCCCCAGCACGACGACGAACGTGACGATAGCGGCCGAGACGAGCATGCGGATCCGGCCGCGCAGCAGCGCGAGGGCCGCGACGAACAGGGCGCCGGGCCAAATCTTGATCCAGGCGCCGATCGTGAACAGCGCGCTCGCGACCGCCGGGCGGGAGAACAGCCACAGTCCGCCGATGATCGAGAGCGGCACGGTGATCGCGTCGATCCGGAACATCGCGATCGGGCCGAGCAGCACGAGCGCGACCATCCAGAGCAGGGCGGTGCCGCGGCGGATCCGGCTGCGCCGCGCGCGGGTGCCGCGCAGCAGGAATGCGAATCCGACCGCGTCGAGCGCCGTCACCAGGATCGACCAGGCGACGACGTAGCTCGCGGATCCGACGGCGTACGTCCCCGGGAACAGCGGATGGATGAGCTGCGACAGCCCCTGGGCGATGAGCATGGGCGCAAGGGCGAGCTGAGGGTAGACCCAGCTCTCCGTGATGCCGACGATCGCCCCGCCGCCCAGGGCGTTGCGCGCCCACGGCTCGTACACGAAGACGGTGTCGCCCATCGGCAGCGCAGGCATCCGCCATCCGATCATCGAGACGTACAGATGCGCGACGACGAATGCCAGCCACAGCACGGTGAGCGGAAGGCCCGCGCGACGCATGGCGGACGCCCTCGGCGAATCGCCGCGACGGGTGGGTTCGGCGCGGATCGCGCCCGTCGGCTCGGCACCGGTCACGGGCGGTCCTCCTGCGTCTCTTCGTCGTGTTCGTCGTCGGTGCGCACCCGCTCGTCGCCATCGCGCACCAGCGCGATGGCCGCCGGCAGTGCTTCGGCCACCTGAAGCGCGACGATCGGGCGCCCGAGGCCGCCCGCTGCCGTTCCGGATGCGATCCGCCCGGCGAGTCCGTGCAGCCACGCCGCAGCGGCGGCCACTTCGGCGAGCGCCGTGGGCCCGCCCGCCGCGCGGTCGGCGGCGACGAGTGCGCCGATCGCGCCGGCCAGCACATCGCCGGTTCCGGCGGTGGCGAGCCACGGCGTTCCCGTGTCGACGGCGAACACGCCGCTCGTGTCGGCGATCAACGTGGTCGCGCCCTTGAGCAGCACCGCGCCGCCGAACGCCTCGGCGGTCTCGTGCACCGCGTTCGCGCGCGCTGCCGGGTCCTGCAGCGCATCGGCGGCGAGCGTGGAGAGCCCCAGGGCTGCCCGCAGCCGCACGAACTCCCCCACGTGCGGCGTGGCGATCACCGGCGCGTGCGCTGCGGGAAGCAGATCCAGCGCTCCCGCGTCGACGACGACGGGGTCCGCGCCGGCCAGCAGGGCACGCAGCGCCGCCGTCTCCGGCTCCGTCCGGGTCGCGGCGTCGGTGCCCGAGCCGATCACCCAGGCCTCAGCCCGCACAGCCGGGGAGCCGGGTTCGGTCGTGACGGTCTCGGGGCGTCGCGCGAGCACGAGGTCCGCGGCCCGCCGAGAGCCGACGTAGCGCACGTAGCCGGAGCCGGCGCGCCACGCGCCCTCCACGCCGAGCACGGCGGCACCCGGGTAGGCATCGGATCCGGTGCGCAGTGCGACGACGCCGCGGCTGCGCTTATCGGAGTCCGCGCTCGGTGCGGGCAGCAGTGCGCGGGTGCGGTCGTCCGACCACGGGCGCACCGAACCGGCGAAGAAAGGCATGCGTCAACGGTACTGGGCCGCGCCTGTGCGCGCCGCCGAGGGATCCAGATGACGCGGATCCACAGTTCCGGCCCCGACCGGTCCGGCGACCGGTAGCGTCGGACCGTGAGTCTTCTGTTCTCCCCGCTGACCATCCGATCCATCACCTTCCCCGGCCGCCTGTGGGTCTCCCCCATGTGCATGTACAGCGCCATCGACGGGATGCCGCAGGAGTGGCACCACACGCATTTCGCGCAGTTCGCCTCCGGCGGCGCCGGTCTGATCGTGGCGGAAGCCACCGCTGTCGTGCCGGAGGGCCGGATCAGCCCCCGCGACACCGGACTGTGGAACGACGCGCAGCGTGACGCCTGGACGCCGATCGTCGATGCGGTGCATGCGCGCGGCGCCCGGATCGGGGTGCAGCTCGCGCATGCCGGTCGCAAGGCCTCGACCTGGTGGCCGTGGGCCGACGAGCGCGGATCCGTCCCCGCAGCCCAGGGCGGTTGGACCACGGTCGCACCCTCGGCCATCGCGTTCGAAGGCTTCGACGCGCCCGAGGCCCTCGACGCGGACGGCATCGCCCAGATCGTCGAGGCGTTCGCGTCGGCCGCGCGCCGAGCCCTGCACGCGGGCTTCGACGTGCTGGAGATCCACGGCGCGCACGGGTACCTGCTGCACCAGTTCCTCTCGCCGCTCAGCAACCATCGCGACGACGCATACGGCGGCTCGCTCGAGAACCGCGCCCGGCTGCTGCTCGAGGTCACCGATGCGGTGCGCCGGGTCGCGGGCGACGAGGTCCCGGTGTTCGTGCGGATCTCCGCCACCGATCACGCCCCGGGCGGCTTCACGCCGGACGAGGCCGCCGTGGTGGCGGAGTGGGCCGTCGCACATGGGGCGGATCTCATCGACGTCTCGAGCGGGGGGCTCGTCGCCCACCAGCGCATCGAAGTTCACCCGGGCTACCAGGTGCCGCTCGCCGCGGCCGTGCGCCAGGGCGGCCGGATCCCCTCCTCCGCCGTCGGGCTGCTGACGAGCGGCGCCCAAGCCGAGTCCGTGCTCGCTGAGGGTGCGGCGGACGCGATCTTCGCCGGACGGGAATGGCTGCGCGATCCGCACTTCGGACTGCGCGCTGCGCATGAGCTCGGCGAAGAGGTCGCCTGGCCCGACCAGTACCTGCGCGCGCGCTGGCACTGAGCATCACGGGGCCGTCGAGCGCTTCGCTCGCTCGACGACCCCGTGATGTCCGATTCAGCGCCCGAAGCCGCGACGGGTGATGTCGCGCACCTCGCCGACGAGCTCCTCGATGATGTCCTCCAGGAACAGGATCGCCGTCGTCTCCCCCGCCGCGTTGCGCACCTGCGCGAGGTGCCGGCCCGCGCGCCGCATGATCGCGAGCGCATCCTCGAGATCGGTGTCCTCCTGCATCGGCACCATCTGGTGGACCCGCTTCGCGGGGATCGGCGCGGTCGCGCGCACCGCGGCATCCGGCCCTTCGGCCGAGCGGATCACGTCCTTCAGGTGCACGTAGCCCACGGGTGCCCCTTCGGCGTCGACCATGACGTAGCGCGAGAAGCCGTGCTTGGCGACGGCCCGCTCCACGTCGTCCGGGGTCGCGCCGAGCGGCAGGGTGACGAGGCCGGCGAGCGGCACGGCGACGTCGCGTGCATCCTTGTCCGTGAACTCGACGACCGCGCTCACGGTGCCCGCGGAGTCGGTGAGCATGCCCTCACGACGGGACTGGTCCACGATCGTGGCGACCTCGTCGAGCGTGAACGTCGATGCGGCCTCGTCCTTCGGCTCCACGCCGAAGAGCCGCACGACGCCGTTGGCGGTGGCGTTCAGCGCGCGGATCACCGGATAGAACACCTTGGAGATCCACACCAGCGGTGCCGCGAGGATCAGCACGGCCCGGTCCGGCACCGAGAAGGCGAGGTTCTTCGGCACCATCTCGCCGAACACCACGTGCAGGAACGACACGATGACCAGGGTGATGATGAACGCGATGGCGTCCACGGCCGCCTCGGCCAGTCCGAATGCGCCCAGGGGCGCGGCGAGCAGGTGGTGCATCGCGGGCTCGGAGACGTTCAGGATCAGCAGCGAGCACACCGTGATGCCGAGCTGCGAGGTCGCCAGCATGAGAGTGGCGTGTTCCATCGCATACAGGGCGGTGCGCGCCGAACGGGATCCGCGCTCGGCGAGCGGCTCGATCTGCGAGCGCCGCGCGGAGATCACCGCGAACTCCGCCGCGACGAAGAACGCGTTGAAGGCGAGCAGCACGAACAGCCATGCGATTCCAGCCCAGTCGCTCATCGCTCGCCCCCTTCCTCGATGGTGATCTCAGGCATGAAGCGGATCCGGTCCACCCTTCGCCCCTGCATGCGCACGACGTGCAGTGTGCCTCCCGGCACGGGCACTTCGTCGCCGGCCTTGGGCAGCCGCTCCAGCACGCTCATCACGTAGCCGCCGACCGTGTCGTACACATCGCCCTCGGGCACCTCGATACCCGTGCTCGCGCGGAGCTCGTCCGGGCGCAGCTCCGCGGGGAAGGTGACCCCGTCACGGCTCTTCACGACGCCGGCTCTGCTGCGGTCGTGCTCGTCGGACACCTCACCGACGATCTCCTCGACGAGATCCTCGAGGGTCACGATCCCGGCGGTGCCGCCATACTCGTCCACCACGATCGCGAGCTGGTAGCCGCCGCCGCGCAGCTCGGCCACGAGCGCATCCAGGTGCACGGTCTCCGGCACGCGCAGCGGCTCGGAGGCGAGCGCGCCCACCGGCACCTCGGTGCGGCGGTCGCGCGGCACCGACACGGCCGCCTTCAGGTGCACCACGCCGGTGATGTCGTCCAGGTCCTCATCGAACACGGGGAAGCGGCTGTGGCCGGTGCGCCGGGCCAGGCCGATCACGCCGTCGGCGGAATCCCCCGCCGAGATCGCGTGCATGCTCGGGCGCGGGGTCATCACGTCGCCCGCGGTGAGCCGCGCGAAGCCGAGGCTGCGATCCAGCAACGTCGCGGTGTCCTCCTCGAGCACGCCTGCGCTCGCCGAGCGGCGCACGAGCGAGCTGAGCTCCTCCGCGGAGCGCGCACCGCTGAGCTCCTCCTTGGGCTCGATGCCGATGGCACGGAGCACGCCGTTGGCGCTGCCGTTCAAGAGCGCGACGACGGGGCGGAATACCATCGTGAACACGGTCTGGAACGGGATGACGACCTTGGCGGTAGCGACCGGCAGCGCCATCGCGAAGTTCTTCGGCACGAGTTCGCCGAGGATCATCGACAGCATCGTGGCGACCGTCATCGCGACGATCACCGCGATCGTGACGGTGATCGCCTCGGGGATCCCCCACGAGCTCAGCAACGGACGGAGCAGGTTCGACAGTGCCGGCTCCATCGTGAAACCGGTCAGCAGCGTGGTCAGCGTGATGCCGAGCTGCGCCGACGACAGATGCGTCGAGGTGATCTTGAGCGCCGCGATGGTCATGCCCAGGCGGCTCTCGCCGCGATCCCGTCGCGCCTCCAGATCGGCGCGGTCGAGGTTGACCAGCGCGAACTCGCTGGCGACGAACAGGCCCGTCCCCACGATGAGCAGAAGCCCCACGCCCAACCAGATGTAATCCATCACGGTGTCACCTCCGACGAAGCGGAGAGCGGGCAGTGGGGCGAGGTACTACACGAGGGAGGGTCGTCCATGGTGCGAACGATTCTATCGTCCCTCGGCTCTCCTTTCCCTCGGCTTTCCCTCCGCGCGGGCGATGCCGATCGGATGCAGGACCGTCGGCGCGATCACCAGCTGACCGGCAGCGCCTTGCCCTCTTCGTAGCCTGCCGCGGACTGCAGCCCGACCAGCGCCCGCTCGTGGAACTCCGGCACGGAGGATGCTCCCGCGTAGGTGAACGAGGAGCGCACGCCCGAGGTGATCATGTCGAGCAGATCCTCGACGCCCGGACGGAGCGGGTCCAGGTAGATCTTCGAGGACGAGATGCCTTCGGCGAACAGCTCCTTGCGAGCACGCTCGTAGGCGTCGAGGCGGCCGAAGCGCGCCTGCACCGCCTTGGTCGAGGCCATGCCCCACGACTCCTTGTAGATGCGCCCCTCCGCATCGCTCTGCAGCTCACCCGGAGCCTCGATCGTTCCGGCGAACCAGGATCCGACCATCACCGATGCGGCCCCCGCGGCGAGGGCGAGGGCGACGTCGCGCGGGTAGCGCACTCCCCCATCCGCCCACACGTGCGCGCCGAGCTCGGCGGCGGCCTGGGCGGTCTCCAGCACGGCCGAGAACTGCGGCCGCCCCACCGCCGTCATCATGCGGGTGGTGCACATCGCACCGGGCCCGACCCCGACCTTCAGGATCGATGCGCCGGCGTCGACGAGGTCGCGCACGCCATCGGCCGTGACGATGTTGCCGGCCACGATCGGGATGCCGAGCTCGAGCGCCGCGACCGTGCGCAGGGCCCGCAGCATCCCCTCCTGATGTCCGTGCGCGGTGTCGACCACCAGCACGTCCACCCCGGCCGCCGCCAGGGCGGTGGCCTTGGCTGCGACGTCGCCGTTGATCCCGACCGCGGCCGCGACGGCCAGACGCCCTGCGGCGTCGACCGCGGGCCGGTACAGCGTGGAGCGCAGCGCACCGCGTGCGGTCTGCGTGCCCACCAGGTGACCATGCTGCAGCACGCAGACCATTTCGGCCTCGACGGCGGTGATCGCGTCGAACGCCGCTCGCGGGTCGGCCACGTCCTCCGCGTCGAGCGATGGGGAGTCGGCGCGGACCAGGTCGCCGAGCTGGGCGTCCCGCAACGCGGACGCGAGGCGGACGGCGGGCAGAATTCCGTGGATCGCGTCGACATGCAGGCCGTCCGGGCCGTGCGGCGCGTCGGCGACCACGATGCCGTGCCCATCGGTCGCCGGCAGCAGCCGGAGCGCGTCCTCCACGGTCGCGCGCGGCGAGAGCACGAGCGGGGTGTCCCAGGACACCGGCTGGCGCTTGACCCAGCGGATCGCCTCGTCCAGCTCCTGCAGCGGCATGTCCTGCGGCAGCACGCCGATCCCGCCGCGGCGGGCGAGGGTCGCGGCGAGCCGCGGGCCGGTCACCGAGTTCATGTTCGAGGACACCAGCGGGATGGTCGCCGGGGTCCCGTCCTGCGGCGCGAGATCGACCTGGAGCCTGCTGGTCACGTCCGAGCGACGCGGCACCAGGAACACGTCGGAGTAGGTGAGGTCGACCATGGGTCCTTCGCCGGAGAACTGCATGCACACAGGGTATGCCTCCCCCGGCCGGAACGCCTCGGCGCCGCGTCCTTGCGAACCCCTCGTCGCACCCCAGAGCGACCCGCGTGCGGAAGGTCTCGCCGCGCCCTGCGATCCAGGCCCGCACCGGGGCTGTGACACGTTAGGCTTGACACCCGGATGAGTGGCCATACCCGGAGACCACCGGGGACGGATCCCACCAGATTCAGCGATGAAAGAGGGCGATCGAGCGTGTCGAGCCAGGTGACCGGCGTCGGGACTTCTGGAGATGGAGAGTTCGGGGCCAATTCCTGGCTCG
>Ga0308169_10000291_pt1 | contig 84711 bp, 75 predicted proteins | sample PhyBR1_2_FD_202139 | JGI IMG/M metagenome (GOLD analysis project Ga0308169, IMG submission 202139) | Phyllosphere microbial communities from UC Gill Tract Community Farm, Albany, California, United States - DLSLSB.R1 | ecosystem: Host-associated > Plants > Phyllosphere > Unclassified | place...
GAATGGATTTCAGTTAAGTCCATGGATCACAGCAGGGGCCGGGCCGGACGTATGACCCTAAAAGCCGGACCGGACGTGTGACCGTAGACGCCGGGTCGAATGCGTGACCGTAGGAGCCGGCTTGCTGGCGAACGCAGTGGGTCGGTTGCAGTTGCAGCCCATGACCGAAAACGTTCGCCAGCAAGCCGGCCCCTACAGGTTCAGCGGTGAATGGACATTCAGTTAATGTCCATGAATCACGGGTTACAAATGGCTCTCCGCGTATTCCGCCAGGATCGAGCGCGGTACGCCTTGCAGGCTGATGTGCACGCCGTTGGGGAAATCCTTGAATCGCTCCGTCAGATAGGTCAGCCCCGAACTGGTGGCCGACAGGTATGGGGTATCGATCTGCGCCAGGTTACCCAGGCAGACCACCTTGGAACCTGCACCGGCACGCGTGATGATGGTCTTCATCTGGTGCGGCGTCAGGTTTTGGCATTCATCGATCAGGATCAGGCTTTGCTGGAAGCTACGGCCGCGAATGTAGTTAAGGGATTTGAACTGCAACGGCACCTTGCTGAGGATGTAATCAACGCTGCCGTGGGTGTTTTCATCGTCCATGTGCAGCGCTTCCAGGTTATCGGTGATCGCGCCAAGCCATGGTTCCATCTTCTCTGCTTCGGTACCTGGCAGAAAGCCGATCTCCTGGTCAAGCCCCTGCACGCTGCGTGTCGCAATGATGCGTCGATAGCGCTTGCTTACCATGGTCTGCTCGATCGCAGCGGCCAGCGCGAGAATGGTCTTGCCCGAACCGGCTGCGCCCGACAGATTGACCAGATGGATATCCGGATCGAGCAACGCGAACAGCGCCAGCCCCTGATAAATGTCGCGGGGTTTCAGCCCCCACGCCTCCTGGTGCAGCAACGGCTCCTGGTGCATGTCCAGCAGCAGCAGCTCATCCGGTTTGACGCCCTTGATCCAGCCCACAAAACCTTGCTCATCAATGATGAACTCGTTGATATGAACGGCCGGGATCTGCTCGATCATCTGCACCTTATGCCAGGTACGGCCATGGTCCTGACGGGTATCGACTTTGCTGACACGGTCCCAGAACGAACCGGTCATGGTGTGATAGCCGCGCGACAGCATCGACACGTCATCGACGAGTTGATCGGTGCTGTAGTCTTCTGCCTCAATGCCGCAGGCCCGCGCCTTGAGGCGCATATTGATGTCTTTGGTGACCAGCACGATGCGCGTGTCCTTTTTCAGCGCGTGCAGGTCGATCAACTGGTTGATGATGATGTTGTCATTGAGGTTGTCGGGCAGCAGCCGGTTGGGATCCTGCCGTTTGTTCATGAGAATGGACAGGTACCCTTTGAATACGCCTGTGCCTCGGTCAATGGGTACGCCTTGCTCGACCTCCTCCGGGGTCGCCTCGCCGAGTGTCTTGTCGATCAGACGGATCGCCTGACGGCATTCAGCCGCCACCGAGTGCTTGCCCGCCTTGAGCTTGTCCAGTTCTTCGAGGACGGTCATGGGCAGGGCAACGTGATGTTCTTCGAAATTCAGAAGCGCGTTTGGATCGTGAATCAATACATTGGTATCGAGCACATAGAGGATTGGCTGGTTAGAGGAAGGGGTGCGTCCGTGGTCATCCATACTCGCTCACCTTTGTAGAAGCCAAGTGACGCAACACACAGCGATGCTGCGCCACGAAAAGGCCGCCGAGGCTTTCTCCTTGAGGCAGGAGAAAAATGCGCAAAGTGGGTCTGGGATGACGCCACCTGTGTTGCAGGGTTCGGCGGTCTGTTGTCGTAATACCGCAAAACCGATGACATAAAAACGCGTTTCAACGCTTTTTGAAGTTTATTTTTCAGGCGACAAAAAGGCCTTGGCGGATGCCTTGGGCGCGTTTAAAGTCGAAAGTCCGGTCGAGGACAATTCTTCAGAAATTTCCGGCCTTTCGATGCTCCTGGCTACTCCCCCTCACTCCCCCGCTTTTTGCTCAGTCGCTGCCTCCGTCGCCTTTGCATCAGGCTGAACGGGCTCCTCTTCCTGCCTCTTGTCCATCGTTTCCTCGTCCGTCGCGTCTTCGTCCGGGGTGTCGGCCTCTTCGTCCTGATTGTCTTCTTCGTCCGCCAACTGCTGCGGATAGATGTGGCAGTCCTCCCACGTCACTCCGCTTTGCGCGGTATTGGCCATCAGCCATGGCACTGCCTGCTGAGCACGGTCCGTGCTGTCATGGAACACCACGTTGCCGCGTCGCCACAGCAGCATCAGCGTCAGGACTCGATTGGCAGCCTGCTCGGCGCTGATGCGCCCGGTGCTGTCCTGGGAGTCGATGTTCCAGAGCGAGACGCGAAGCTGTTGGTCCCGGAAAAACGGCGCGCTGTCTGCGCGTCGATGGCCATAGGGTGGGCGGAACAAGGGCACGAAGTTGTCCGGCAAGACTTGCTGAAGCAACGCGGCGGTGCGTTCGATGGAGTCTTGCCAGTCGCGCCAGTGGGCATGGGACCGAAACTCCCAGCCCTGAAGCCCGACGCACTGCTGGCGGTAAAGGTTTTGCAACGCCTGGGGCGAGCTGGCGTCGAGCCGGCTCTGCAGGCTTTTACCCAATACAAAAAACGTCGCAGTGATCTGCTGTTGACGCATGAAGTCGGCCAGCCAGTCGGTGGCGCCATCGGCGGTGGTCGGACCGCTCTCGAAGTTGAGCAGGAAGGTTCTGTCCGGCATCTCGTCGCCGCTGAGCTCGTCGGAGTTGAACCGCTCGACCTCGCTGCTGGTTTGCGGGAACAAGGCGGCCATGCGCAGCAGCTCGTTGAGGTACCGCTGGTTAAATGCATCGGCCGGCGCCGCCCAGCCCGCATAAAAGGAATCATCGGCGACCTTATATTCCCCAGCCCGCTGACGCAGCATCGGCACGTCATCGACCAGCACACAAAAGGAGGCGTCGGCTCCGCAGGTTTTTTCGGCGGCTTTCCAGTTTTCGAACAGGCGTGTCCACAACCGTGTGCGGATCAGATTGACCGTTGGCAGGTTGACCTGTCGCAGGCCCAGGCGAGCACTGAGCTGTGCATCGCTGAGGTTTTCGCTTTCCAGCAACTGGTGGGCGAAGCTGAGAATTTGCGCACGAGACGCGACATCGAACAGCTGCGGAGTTTCGAGTGCCTCTGGCCAGACCGTGCGATCCAGCATCGCAATCTCGCCAGTGGCTGCCTGTGCGTTAAGGCCCAGCAAGCAGGCGCCGATCAATAACAGCATGCGCAAAACGACGTGCTCCCAATCCTTTATAAAGAGGCCGAAACCGGCGAGGCACTATAGCGGATTTGCTTCATTCCAGAATGCCGGATTGGAGCCGGACACTTGCAGCAGCGCACCTATGAGTGCCATAGCTGGAGTCCTCTGCGTGCAACCCCTAGAATCGGCGGACGATTAAAGGAGAACTGCGCATGCTGATGGTGATTTCCCCCGCCAAAACCCTCGATTTCGAGACGCCGCCGACGACAGAGCACTACACCCAGCCGCAATTTCTCGACCACTCTCAGGAACTCATCAGCCAGCTGCGCGACTTTTCACCGGCGCAGATCGGCGAACTGATGCACCTGTCCGACAAACTCTCAGGCCTCAATGCCGCCCGCTTCGGCAGCTGGGACCCTGCGTTCACGCCTGATAACGCCAAGCAGGCGCTGCTGGCGTTCAAGGGCGACGTCTATACAGGCCTGGCAGCCGAGACCCTTAAAAAAGCCGATTTGAACTACGCGCAAAAACACCTGCGAATGCTGTCCGGGCTTTACGGCCTGTTGCGCCCTCTGGACTTGATGCAGCCGTATCGCCTGGAAATGGGCACGAAATTGCCCAATGCCAGAGGCAAAGACCTCTATGCATTCTGGGGCAATCGTATCAGCGAGTGGCTCAACGAGGCGCTTGAAGAGCAAGGCGACGATCTGTTGCTCAACCTGGCGTCCAACGAATACTTCTCGGCCGTGAAGCGTCCAGCCTTGAAAGCCAGGGTGATCGAGACCGAGTTCCGCGACCAGAAAAACGGCCAGTACAAAATCATCAGCTTCTACGCCAAGAAAGCCCGGGGCATGATGAGTCGCTTTGTCATCACTGAGCGCATCAGCAAGCCCAAGGATCTGATGCAGTTCGACGCTCAGGGCTACCGCTACAGCAAGGAACTGTCATCCACCGACAGGCTGGTGTTCCTCCGCGACGAGCAGGACGCGTGATTGCAGCAAGCCAACCCGGCTTTGCACTGGGTTACGCAGTCGCGGCAAGGACGCCGCGCGAACGTTTCCGCCTCGTTCGATGCCTTTAATTGAGGCGTCTGTCCGCCTCAATTCAGCCTCTAATCGGCCTCCCCTTCGTTCGGATGTGCGTCACCCTCCAACTGGTGGCAAATTAAACAGTGATGGATTTCGCAAAATCCGACGATTGCTTAGTTCAAATCCTGCAATTTAAGCGGACAAACGGTAGTGCTGGCGAGTAATTGGCGCCAAGTATAAGGCGGAAACTAAGCCCCTCTTTTTTTCTCAAAAATTTAACAACTTTTTTCATCTAAAACAGTGCCCTCGTTTGCAGTAGTGGCGCTTTGACTCTAATAGCGCTAAAACCCCCGTGTGGGCTGGGCCTAACCAAGCCTGGCCCTGTCGAAATCCCACCTGACGTCACCCCGGTGTTACGAAAAATCTCAAAAAGAGGACGAGTGGCCCGGAACTTATGGGTATTGCCCACGCTCCTACATCCCGTAACAATTCTCGTCCCCCATGTAGGACATCTCTTACATGGCACATGGACAGATCTGGAAGTTGCTTCTCAACGAAGTTAGACCCGCGGGTCAAGTGGTACGTACAAGGAGTCACGCACCAAACTAGTTGAAGTAAATTGAGCTAGCACCATTCGGGTGCCCGCAGTCGCTAACCGGAGTCGATTCGTTGGGAGAAGGCCAGAACCCTTGTCCTGGAGCGCCCGGGCGCGACGCGCTAACCACCCGTTGGAGTGTCCTGCCATATCCCAGATCGGGAACCTATATAGATATGTATGGGCTACTCGACACTGTAGATCTGTAAAATTCGGGTTTGCCTTTCATATAGGTAACTCACCCTTAATTCTGCCTGTGCTTGTCACGCGACATTCATTTGCCGTGCGTACGAGTGCGCGAAAGTTGTAAGACAATTTTTATATTTCGGCCAACTAAATGGCGTAAACATCGAGGAGATTACTATGCGTATCAGCATCTTTGGTTTGGGCTATGTCGGCGCTGTCTGCGCTGGTTGCCTCTCTGCGCGTGGTCATGATGTTGTGGGTGTGGACATCTCCGCTGCCAAGATCGATCTGATCAACAACGGCAAGTCGCCAATCGTTGAGCCTGGTCTGGGCGAGCTGCTGCAAACCGGTATCAAGACCGGCAAACTGCGCGGCACCACCGACTTCTCCGAAGCGATTCGCGCTACTGACCTGTCGATGATCTGCGTCGGCACCCCAAGCAAAAAGAACGGCGATCTGGAGCTGGACTTCATTGAATCGGTCTGCCGCGAAATCGGCTTCGTGCTGCGTGACAAGACTACCCGTCACACCATCGTCGTTCGCAGCACCGTTCTGCCAGGCACCGTTGCCAACGTGGTTATCCCGATCCTGGAAGACTGCTCGGGCAAGAAAGCCGGCGTTGACTTCGGCGTCGCGGTAAACCCTGAATTCCTGCGTGAAAGCACCGCGATCGCCGACTACGATCACCCTCCGATGACCGTTATCGGCGAATTCGACAAGGCGTCCGGCGACGTTCTGCAGTCCCTGTACGAAGAACTCGACGCACCGATCATCCGCAAGGACATCGCCGTTGCCGAAATGATCAAGTACACCTGCAACGTATGGCACGCGACCAAAGTCACCTTCGCCAACGAAATCGGCAACATCGCCAAGGCAGTCGGCGTCGATGGCCGTGAAGTGATGGACGTGGTCTGCCAGGACAAGGCTCTGAACCTGTCGCAGTACTACATGCGCCCAGGCTTCGCTTTCGGCGGTTCCTGCCTGCCGAAGGACGTTCGCGCCCTGACCTACCGCGCCAGCAGCCTGGACGTTGACGCACCTCTGCTCAACTCCCTGATGCGCAGCAACGTGTCCCAGGTTCAGAACGCATTCGACATCGTTGCCGCCAGCGACACTCGCAAAGTGGCCCTGCTGGGTCTGAGCTTCAAGGCCGGTACCGATGACCTGCGCGAAAGCCCACTGGTCGAGCTGGCTGAAATGCTGATCGGTAAAGGCTACGACCTGAGCATCTTCGACAGCAACGTCGAATACGCCCGCGTCCACGGTGCGAACAAGGACTACATCGAGTCCAAGATCCCGCACGTTTCCTCTCTGCTGAACTCGGATTTCGACGCAGTCATCGACAAATCCGACGTGATCATCCTGGGCAACCGCGACGAGCGCTTCCGTGCACTCGCCAACAACGCGCCAGCTGGCAAGCGCGTGATTGACCTGGTGGGCTTCATGAAAGGCACCACCACTGAAAACGGTCAAATCGAAGGTATCTGCTGGTAACACTCAGCAAGCTGCAAGCCACGAGCTGCAAGTTTCAGGCTTCATTCCTCCAGCCCCAGGCAGCAATGCCTGCGGCTGGAGGTTTGAAGCTTGCGGCTTGAGTTTGCAACTGACTTAGGGATACACATTATGCAAAGGCTGAAGCACGGCTTCCTCCAGGCCGCAGGTTGGCTGTTTTATCTGAGTTTGCTGGCTGCCATTGCTATGGCCTTGCCTGCATCGCTGTTTGACTCGCATTCCAAAAATTTCATTTTCCTCATTGGTATCGTCGGCATCTGGCGCTACTCGATGGGCGCAACGCACTTCGTGCGCGGCATGATTTTCCTGTACATCGTCTACCCGCACCTGCGCCGTAAAGTGCGCAAGCTGGGCAAGGCGGCCGATCCGTCCCATGTGTTCCTGATGGTTACCAGCTTTCGTATCGATGCGCTGACCACCGCTCAGGTGTACAGCTCGGTGATCCGCGAAGCGATCAACTGCGGCTTCCCGACCACCATCGTGTGCTCGCTGGTTGAAATGTCCGATGAGCTGCTGGTCAAGGCGCTGTGGGCCAAATACAACCCGCCGGAACACGTGAAGCTGGATTTCGTGCGTATTGCCGGTACCGGCAAGCGTGACGGCCTGGCATTCGGCTTCCGCGCCATCTCCCGTCACATGCCCGACGATCGCGCCGTAGTGGCCGTGATCGACGGCGACACCGTGCTGGCTGAAGGCGTTGTGCAGAAGACCGTTCCGTGGTTCCAGCTGTTCGGCAATGTCGGCGGCCTGACCACCAACGAGTTCTGCGAAGTCCGCGGCGGCTACATCATGAGCGAGTGGCACAAACTGCGTTTCGCTCAGCGTCACATCAACATGTGCTCGATGGCTCTGTCCAAGCGGGTGCTGACGATGACCGGCCGCATGTCGGTGTTCCGCGCCACCGTGGTGACCGACCCTGTATTCATCGCCGACGTTGAAAGCGATTCGCTGCAGCACTGGCGTCTGGGCCGCTTCAAGTTCCTGACCGGCGACGACAAGTCGAGCTGGTTCAGCCTGATGCGCCTGGGCTATGACACGTTCTACGTGCCCGATGCCGCGATCAACACCGTTGAGCACCCGCCGGAAAAGAGCTTCCTGAAGGCCAGCCGCAAGCTGATGTATCGCTGGTATGGCAACAACCTTCGGCAGAACTCCCGCGCGCTGGGCCTGGGGGTAGGCCGTCTCGGTATCTTCACCAGCATCGTGCTGTTCGACCAGCGCGTGTCGATGTGGACTTCCCTGCTGGGCCTGACGGTCGCCATGTTGGCGAGCCTCAAGTACGGCATCGAGTTCCTGCTGGCCTACCTGCTGTGGATCGGCATCACCCGCCTGATTCTGACCCTGCTGCTGTCGTGCAGCGGGCACAGGATCGGACCGGCCTACCCGATCATTCTGTATTACAACCAAATCGTCGGCGCCCTGATGAAGATCTACGTCTTCTTCCGTCTCGACCGACAGTCCTGGACCCGCCAGGACACAAAACTGAGCCGCGACATGGCCAGCTTCCAGGGTTGGTTCAACACCTGGTCGTCGCGGACCATGACTTTCTCGGCTGGCAGCATCTTCGTTGCCGTGCTGCTGACAATGGTCTGAACGGGCCTCTGACCGAAACAATGGATCAACTCGATTAATCAGGAATTATCACCATGAATACAGCCGTGAATGCCAATGTCGTACATGAATCCGAAGCCCAGCGTCAGCACGCACGGGTCAAGATCCCGGCCAAGCTGCGACTGCTCAACGGGCAGCCGAACGCACCACTGGTTCGCGTCGAAGACCTTTCCGCCGGCGGTCTGAGCTTCGTTGCTCCTGCCAATCTGCGCCCAAGCGTGGGTCAGGTCATCAAAGGCCGCCTGCAGTTCCTGATCGATAACCTCGGTCTGGCAATGGACATCGACCTGCAAGTGCGCACCATCGATTCCGCGACCGGCCGTGTGGGTTGCCAGTTCCAGCACCTGGAAGCTCAGGACATCGCAACGCTGCGCCACCTGATCACTTCGCACCTGTCGGGCGATCTCATCAGCATGGGCGAAGTGCTCGCGACCCTGCAGCGCGACAACTTCACCAAGGCGCGCAAGAACAAAGACTCCGGCAGCGGCCAGAGCGCGTTCGGTCGTCTGCGTGCAGTGACCTTCAGCGCCGGCATCTTCATCGTTGGTCTGGCCGCCTTCGGCTTCGTCGCCAAGTCGGTCTACGGCATGTACTTCGTCAGCCACTCCACGTCGGGTCTGGTCAGCGTACCGAGCCTGGACGTGACCATGCCTCGTGAAGGCACCGTGACCAGTCTGGTCACCGCGAACGGCGAAGTAGCTAAAGGCGCTCCACTGGCCACCTTCAACACCAGCATGCTGGACATGTTGAAAGGCAACCTGGACCCGGACGAAATGCAGCCTGCCAAGATCGAAGAGCTGTTCGGTCGTCAGCTGGCCGGCACCATGACCAGCCCATGCGACTGCGTCGTGGCCAAGCAACTCGTCGCCGACGGTCAGTACGCCAGCAAGGGCCAAGTGATCTTCCAGATGGTGCCGCGCAACGTCGCCGCCAACGTCGAAGCACGCTTCACCTACCGCCAGTTCGCCGACGTCCAGCCGGGCGCCAGCGTGAACTTCCAGGTGGCGGGCGAAGAAGGCAACCACAGCGGCAAGATCGTCAGCGCCACGGCATTGAGCCCGGCTGACCTGTCTTCCGACATCCGCGTTCAGATCCAGCCAGATGAAGCCATCAACAGCAACCTGGCAGGTCGTCCGGTTGAAGTGGTGAGCAACCGTGGCCCATCGCTGAACTGGCTGATCGACAAAGCCACGGCGGCAGGTTTCTAAACATGGCTAGCCCACTACGAAGCTTGTCAGCCCCTACATTGTTGAGCCTGGCGATCGCTATCGGTTTGGGCGGCTGTGCCGGCCTGCCCGATCAGCGCCTGGCCAACGAAGCCCTGAAACGCGGCGACACCGCGCTGGCGGAGCAAAACTATCGGCAACTGGCGGACCTGGGCTACAGCGACGCACAGGTCGGCCTCGCGGACATCCAGGTGGGTACCCGCGACCCGGAGCTGATCAAGCAGGCCGAGGCGACTTACCGCGCTGCGGCCGCCACTTCGCCCCGAGCGCAATCGCGCCTGGGCAAGCTGCTGGCGGTCAAGCCGAACTCCACCGAAGCCGAGCAACGTGAAGCCGAAGGCCTGTTGAAGACCGCTTTCGCCAACGGCGAAGCCGGCACGCTGATCCCGCTGGCCATGCTCTATCTGCAATACCCGCACACGTTCCCGAACGTGAACGCGCAGCAGAAGATCAACGAGTGGCGCGCCACCGGTTACCCGGAAGCTGGCCTGGCCCAGGTGCTGCTGTATCGCACTCAAGGCACCTATGACCAGCATCTGGCGGACGTGGAAAGCATCTGCAAGCAGGCGCTGCGCACGACGGATGTTTGCTACACCGAGCTGGCGACCGTTTACCAGAAGCGTGGCGAAACCGACAAGCAGGCTGCGCTGATCCAGCAGATGCAAAGCGGCTACGCCATGGGCAGCGTACCTGCCATGCGCGTGGACAGCGTTGCCCGGGTGCTGGCTGATTCGACCCTGGGCAAGCCGGACGAAAAGACTGCGCAAACGCTGCTTGAAAAAGTGGCTCCCGGCTACCCCGCTTCATGGGTGAGCCTGGCGCAGTTGCTGTACGACTACCCGGAACTGGGTGACGTCAACAAGATGATGGAATACCTGGACAACGGCCGTGCCGCGGACCAACCGCGCGCCGAACTGTTGCTGGGCAAACTGTATTACGAAGGCAAGCTGGTCTTGCCGGACGCGAAGAAAGCCGAGGAGCACCTGACCAAGGCCGCTGCGACGCAGATCTCCGCGCATTACTACCTGGGTCAGCTTTATCGCCGGGGTTATCTGGGCCACCCAGACCCGCAAAAAGCTGTCGACCAGCTGCTGACCTCCGCACGCGGTGGCCAGAACAGTGCCGACTTCGCCCTCGCGCAGTTGTTCTCGCAAGGCAAAGGCATCAAGCCTGATCCGGTCAACGCGTGGGTCTTCGGTCAGCTCGCACTGGCTCAAGGCACGCCGCAAGCGACGGATCTTGCGCAACAACTGAACGAACAATTGCCGCCTGAGAAGCGCGCCCAGGCGCAGAGTCTTCTCCAGCGTGAACAGCAGGTCCGAGGCACCACAGCACAAAATGCGCTGGCCTTGCAGACCCTGCAAGAAGAAAAAGACGGCGGGGACGCACCTCTATGAAGCTTAAGTTGAACCCTCTGATGGCAGCTGGCATGGGCCTGGGTTTTTCCATGATGTGGGCCACGCCGACTCTGGCAGCCCTGACCGACACTCAGAATTTCGGCCTCGAAGTCAAAGTGACCGGGCAGATGGAAGACGACCGTGACCTCGGCACCCGCAGCGGTGGCGACGTCAATGGTGTCGGTCTGGACCTGCGCCCATGGGCGTATGGCGAGTCGGGCGACTGGAGCGCTTACGCGATGGGCCAGGTAGTCGCTGCTACCGACACCATTCAGACTGACCCGCTGGATCAGCAGGTTACCGACGCGAACGGCCAGAGCACCCAACGCTCGCGCAGCACTTCCAACAGCCGCAAGGTGGATGACAGCTACGCCGCGCTGCGCGAATTCTGGATCGGCTACAGCGGCTTCACGGCCTACCCTGGCGAGATCCTGAAAGTGGGCCGTCAGCGCCTGCGCAATGATGACGGTCAGTGGCACGACACCAACATCGAAGCCGTCAACTGGACCTTCGACACCACGCTGCTCAAAGCCGAAGTGGGTGCTGCGCAACGCTTCAGCGAATACCGTACTGACCTGACCGAGCTTTCGGCGCAGGACAAGGACCGCTCACACCTTTACGGCGACGTGGAATACCAGTGGACACCCGGCCAATGGGCAGGGATTCGCGCGCACCACAGTCACGACGGCGGCAGCCTGAAACACCAGGGCGAGCCCATCGATGACCTCGACAAGACCACCCGTGGTGATCTGACCTGGCTGGGTCTGCAGGCCAACAGCGACGCGTACAACTACCGCAATCTGAACACCGTCAACTACTGGGGCAGCCTGACCTGGCTGACCGGCGACCGCGATCGCATCGGCAGCCGCTTCGACGCCATTGGCGATCAGGACGTGGCTGGCGAAAAGACCGACGAAAACGTCAACGGCTGGGCGACTGATTTGGGTCTGCGTTTCCGTCTGGATCCGATGTGGCAAGTGGGCGGCGCTTACTCCCGCGCCAGCAAGAACTACGAACAGAACGGTCTGGAAAGCAACCGCTCGAACTGGACCGGTACCCGCTCGCGCGTGCATCGCTTCGGTGAAGCGTTCCAGGGCGAGATGGCCAACGTAGAGTCCGGCTCGCTGTTTGCCTCCTGGCAGATGCAGGACGAGTACGACGCCTCGCTGATCTACCACAAGTTCCGCCGCGTTGATGGCCACTCCCCTATCGGCGGCGCGGGCGTCAATCCAGCGCCAGAGAGTACAGACGTTTCCGGCGTTCTCCAGTCCTTGCAGTTGCAAGACGGCAACAAGGACCTGGGCCAGGAGATGGATCTGGTCGTGACCAAGTACTTTAAGCAGGGCCTGCTGCCCGCGGCGGTGAGCCAGTCGTTCGACGAACCGTCGGCGCTGATCCGTCTCCGCGCAGGCGTTTTCAAGCCGGGCGATGCGTACCAAAGCGGTGTGGACAACTACATGCACCGCGCCATCGTCGACGTCATCTGGCGCTTCTGATGCAAGCCGCGATAGGAGTGCAATGAGATGAACAGTCAAGCAAGCAGATTGCGTCACCGGGCATGGCCACATGCCCTGCTGGAAAGCTCCGTGCTGAGAAGCGCGGTGCTGAGCAGCGCCTTGCTATTGGCCAGCACGACTGCGATGGCCAACAGTCCTCTGCCGGTGCCTGCACCGGCGGCGCACCCAGCTGACGGCAAGGGTGAAGTGGTCAAAGGTCTGCATCAGGCCAAGACCTACTCCATCACCAGCGCGCCCATCGAGCCGTTGCTCATGGACAAGCCCAAGTTGCCCGACCTGTCCGGTTACACCCAGCAGGCCATGCAGAAAAAGATCGTGCGCACCAAGCCCGGCAAGGCTTCGATCAAACGCATGATGCAGGAGGACTCGCTCAAGGAGTTCATCGGCGGCGATAACAAGATGGCCGAATGGGTTGCGCGTCAGCACGGCATTCCCGAAGCCATCTTCGTGGACGACGGCTACATGACCCTGCAGGACCTCGCTAAAAAGGTGCCTAAGCAGTACCTGAGCGAAACGTCGCCGGGCGTGTTCCTGGCACGTCTGCCTATCGTGGTCGGCAGAAAAGGCATTCTTGAAATCGACAAGAGAACCGTCGAGCTGCGTCTGTCCCAGGACGCCGGTGCGTTCCTGGTCAACGACAACATGCTGTTCATGTCCGACACCAAGCTGACCGGCTGGAGCGAAGCGGCCAACGGCCCGTCGACTTATAAGGCGCCGAAGGAATTCCGTCCGTTCCTGTTGTCCTGGGGCGGTACCCAGACCTACATGTTCAACACCAAAGTGGCGAGCCTGGGCTACAACAACAGCAAGTCGTACGGGATCAGTATTTCCCAGTACACCCCGAACACCAAGGCGAAGATGAACCGTCCGGACCCTACGGGCTGGATCGTCAACTCCGAGTTCTCGGACATGTGGTACGGCTTCTATTGCTATGAAACCCGCGACTTCGTAGTGAAGGGCAGCACCTACCACGACAACATCATTTACGGCATCGACCCACACGACCGCTCGCACGGTCTGATCATTGCTGAAAACACGGTGTACGGCACGAAGAAGAAGCACGGGATCATCGTCTCCCGTGAGGTGAACGACAGCTTCATCATCAACAACAAAAGCTACGACAACCACCTGTCCGGCATCGTCCTTGACCGTAACAGCGTGAACAACCTGGTGGCGTACAACGAGATCTATCGCAACCACACAGACGGCATCACGTTGTACGAGAGCGCCGACAACCTGCTGTGGGGCAACCGCGTGTTCGCCAACAAACGTCACGGCATCCGGGTACGTAACAGCACCAACATCAAGCTGTACGAAAACCTGGCCATCGGCAACGGCCTGATGGGCGTCTACGGCCACATCAAAGACCTGTCGGACACTGACCGGGACATCAAGCTCGATCCGTTCGATGCAGAAGTCTCGATGATCATGGTCGGCGGTGAACTGACCTCCAACGGCTCAGGACCGCTGTCCATCGACTCGCCACTGAGCGTCGAGCTGTACAAGGTCGCGATGCTTGCACCGACCAAAGCCAGCGGGATCAGCTTCAACGGTGTTCTGGGCGATCGTCAGGACGAAATCCTCGATCTGCTGGTGCGCCAGCAGAAAGCCGTGTTGATCGACCCGGTAGAAAGCCAGAAACAACTCCGGGACTGAGGAAGATATTTCTATGCACGCACACTTGATCAAACTGCTCAGCCTCTCGGGCCTGACCGCTGCATTGTTCGCCGCCAGCAACGCGGCGTACGCCGCAGACACGACTGCCCCGAGCTTTACTGCCGAGCCTTGCTGCAGCCTGTGCCCTGAAGCACACGACGAGAAAAACTACGTCAGCCGCTACCAGCAGAACTTCACCACGCTGGTTCAGGCCCAGGGCGACTGGCTGTTCCGGACCCGCGAAGACCTGCGCACCGAATTCGACACCACGCCGGAAGGCTATCGCCGCATGCAGCAACTGCACGATGCCTTCAAGAGCAAGGGTGTGGAGTTGGTCGTCGTTTACCAGCCGACCCGCGGGTTGGTTGACCGTAACAAGCTGTTCCCGGCCGAGCGCGACAAGTTCGACTACAACACCGCCCTGCGCAACTACCAGGCCATGCTCGGTCGCTTCGCGAAAATGGGCTACACCGTGCCGGACCTGTCGCCATTGACCAACGAGCAGCAGGCTCACGATTTCTACTTCCGCGGTGACCAGCACTGGACGCCGTATGGCGCCCAGCGCACTGCGAAAATCGTGGCCGAATCCGTGAAGAAGATGCAGGCGTTTGCCGGTGTTCCGCGCCGTGAATTCGAGACCCACTTGTCAGGTCGCATGGGCAAGAAGGGCACTCTTCACAATATGGCGGGTCAATTGTGCGGCACGAGTTACGCCATCCAGTACATGGACCAGTTTGAGACGGAACCCAAAGGCGAAGCTGCCGACGGCGACCTGTTTGGTGATTCCGGTAACCCGGAAATTACCCTGGTCGGTACCAGCCACAGCGGCAAGAACTACAACTTCGCCGGCTTCTTGCAGGAATTCATTGGTGCTGATGTGCTGAACGTCGCCTTCCCGGGCGGCGGCCTCGAAGGTTCGATGCTGCAGTACCTGGGCAGCGAAGACTTCCAGAAACACCCTCCCAAGATTCTGATCTGGGAATTCTCGCCGCTTTACCGCCTGGACCAGGAGACTATCTATCGCCAGATGATGTCGCTGCTGGACAACGGCTGTGAAGGCAAACCGGCAATCATGAGCAGCAGCACCACCCTCAAACCAGGGATCAACGAGTTGCTGGTCAACGGCAAAAACGGCATCAAGGATGTGCGCAACGGCAGTAATCAGATCGACATCAAGTTCGCCGACAACTCGGTGAAGACCCTTCAGGCGCGCCTCTGGTACATGAACGGTCGCCACGAAGACTTGAAGATCGAGAAACCTGAAACATCTGAAACCGACGGGCGCTTCTCCTTCGAACTGCGCGATGACAAGGACTGGGCTGACCAGCAATTGCTCGCACTGGAAGTTCAGGGCCCGGAAGCGGGCACTGCGCCTCAGCAGGTCGAAGCGAAAGTATGCAAACGCAACGTGTTCCCGAATGTCGCGCATCAAACCGCGCAAGCCGGGTTATGAGGCTCCTATGCACACTCCAAAACTGATGCTCCCCACCCTTCTCTCGCTGGCAATGCTGTCCTCGACAGTCTTTGCCAACAGCGCGAGCGCTGCGTCGACACTTGTGCCGCCGCAGGGTTACTACGAGGGTGTCGAGAAATTCAAGAGCGGTCAGAACAAGTTCAACTGTGACGCCATTCCGCAGCCCTACACCGGCCCGCTGCAGTTCCGCAGCAAGTACGAGGGTTCGGACAAGGCACGCGCCACATTGAATGTCGTCTCCGATCAGGCTTTTCGGGATGCGACCAAAGACATCACTACCATGGAGCGCGCCACCAGCAAGGTGGTGATGCAATACATGCGTGATGGTCGCCCGGAACAGCTCGATTGTGCACTCAACATGCTGACAACCTGGGCCAAGGCCGATGCGCTGGAGTCCACGGATTTCAACCACACCGGCAAGTCGATGCGCAAATGGGCACTGGGCAGCATGTCCTCTGCTTATCTGCGCTTGAAGTTCTCGGAATCGCACCCGTTGGCCACCCGCCAGCAGGAAACGCAGATCATCGAAAGCTGGTTCAGCAAACTTGCGGATCACGTCGTCAGCGACTGGAACAATTTGCCGCTCGACAAGACTAACAACCACTCGTATTGGGCGGCCTGGGCCGTGATGTCGACGGCAGTGGCGACCAACCGTCAGGACCTCTTTGACTGGTCGGTGAAGGAATTCAAGATCGCCGCCAATCAGGTTGACCCGCAAGGCTTCCTCCCGAACGAGTTGAAGCGCAAGCAACGCGCGCTGGCGTACCACAACTACGCACTTCCTCCGCTGGCCATGATCGCGAGTTTCGCGCAGGCCAACGGCGTCGATCTGCGTCAGGAAAACAACGGTGCGCTCAAGCGCCTGGGTGATCGCGTGCTGGCCGGCGTGAAGAACTCGGGCAGCGAGTTCAAGGCACGGGATGGTCAGGATCAGGACATGACGGACCTCAAGACCGACATGAAATTTGCCTGGCTCGAACCGTACTGCTCTTTGTATGACTGCGGCCCGGATGTGCTTGAACAGAAACACAAGATGCAGCCGTTCAAGAACTTCCGCCTCGGCGGCGACCTGACCCGTACCTACGACCCTACGCATGACAAGGGTGACAAAGGCGGTTCTTAAGCGCAGCCGCGCCGGAGTAGTCCGGCGGACGCAAGACCTGTAGGAGCGCGCTTGCCCGCGAAAGCGATTTTCCAGACGACATAACGATGTCGGATGTACTGGCCTCATCGCGAGCAAGCTCACTCCTGCAGGGAGTCGGCAGATGCATGTTTCACCCCTCCATTTTTTCATGGGGGGTTTGGGGGGCTTCGGCCTTTGATGTTGGACAAATGGAGAGATAAAGGATGGTTTTCTCATCCAACGTGTTCCTGTTCCTGTTCTTGCCGGTGTTTCTCGGCTTGTACTACCTGAGCGGGCAACGCTATCGCAACCTGCTGCTGCTGGTCGCCAGCTACGTGTTCTATGCGTGGTGGCGAGTGGACTTCCTGGCACTGTTTGCAGCTGTGACGCTATGGAACTACTGGATCGGCCTGCGCGTAGGCGCCGCCGGGGTCAGAACCAAACCGGCACAGCGCTGGCTGCTGCTCGGCGTGGCCGTCGACCTGTGCATCCTCGGCTACTTCAAGTACGCCAACTTCGGCGTGGACAGCATCAACGCGATGATGACGTCGGTTGGTCTTGAGCCTTTCATTCTCACGCATGTGCTGCTGCCGATCGGTATCTCGTTCTACATCTTCGAGTCCATCAGCTACATCATCGACGTCTACCGCGGCGACACACCAGCGACCCGCAACCTCATCGACTTCGCGGCATTTGTGGCGATCTTCCCGCACCTGATTGCCGGGCCGGTACTGCGTTTCCGCGATCTGGTCGACCAGTTCAACAACCGCACGCACACCCTGGACAAGTTCTCCGAGGGCTGCACGCGGTTCATGCAGGGCTTCATCAAGAAGGTTTTCATTGCCGACACGCTGGCCGTGGTCGCCGACCATTGCTTTGCACTGCAAAACCCCACCACGGGCGATGCCTGGCTGGGCGCACTGGCGTACACCGCACAGCTGTACTTTGACTTCTCCGGTTATAGCGACATGGCCATCGGTCTGGGCTTGATGATGGGTTTCCGCTTCATGGAAAACTTCAAGCAGCCGTACATCAGCCAGTCGATCACCGAGTTCTGGCGTCGCTGGCACATCAGCTTGTCCACCTGGCTGCGTGATTACCTCTACATCACCCTGGGCGGCAACCGTGGCGGCAAGGTCGCGACCTACCGCAACCTGTTTCTGACCATGCTGCTGGGCGGTCTGTGGCACGGCGCCAACATCACCTACATCGTCTGGGGCGCCTGGCACGGTGTATGGCTGGCGATTGAAAAGGCGATCGGTCTGAACACCGCACCGCGCACCTTCAACGTAGTTCGCTGGGCATTCACCTTCCTGCTGGTGGTCATGGGCTGGGTCATCTTCCGCTCTGAAAACCTGCACGTTGCCGCTCGCATGTATGGCGCGATGTTCAGCTTCAGCGATCTGGGCCTCTCGGAGCTCAACCGCGCAAGCCTCACCGGTCTGCAGGTTGCAACGCTTGTTGTGGCGTACATCACCCTCGCCTTCTTCGGCCTGCGTGACTTCTACCGCAACCGTGCTCCGGCCAAGCCGACAGACAAGACTGCTCAAACCGACGGTCCTGCCGCTGCCGAGCCAGGCCTGATCAAGGCCGTACCGGGCGACAAGCCGGGCAGCATTCATCAACCCGGCTTCATCGTCGGCACCGAAGCGCAGGTTCAGCCTGCCTACTGGACCGTCGACTGGTCGCGCTATCTGATGCGCGCGCTGATCCTGCTGATGTTCGTTGCTTCGATTCTTAAACTTTCGGCGGCCAGCTTCTCGCCGTTCCTTTACTTCCAGTTCTGAGGAGCCTGACATGACCCGTTCATTACGTTTCCTCTACATCTTCCTGTTCCTGGCGATTCTGCTGGTGCTGGGCCTGTGGTCGCTGCGCAGCTTTGTCGGCTTCTCGACGTCGAAGGAAACCACCGTGCTCAATGGTCACTGGACCAAGGCGGTGGAGACCCACTACGACGAGGAGTTTCCGATCAAGCGTCTGGGCACCAACCTCTGGGCCGCGCTGGATTACAAGCTGTTCAACGAAGGCCGTCCGGGCGTCATCCTCGGCAAGGACCAGTGGCTGTACACCGACGAAGAGTTCGATGCCGTCGCCAACAGCGAGCAGAACGAAGCAGACAACCTGGCAATCATCCAGGGCGTACGCGACACGCTGAAGAAGCAGGGTACGCAGTTGGTGCTGGCAATCGTCCCGGCCAAGACGCGTCTGTACCCGGAGCACGTGGGCGACAATACGCCGGCTGCGCTGCACACCGACCTGTATCAGCAATTCCACGCGCAAGTGAATCAGGCCGGCATCCTTGCCCCTGACCTGCTGACGCCGCTGCAAGGTGCCAAAGAGAAGGGCCAGGTATTCCTGCGCACCGACACTCACTGGACTCCGATGGGCGCCGAAGTGGTCGCTCAGCAGCTGGGCAATGTGATTGCGCAACAGGCACCGCTGAACGTTGAGCCGCAGAACTTCGTCACCGAAGCCAAGTCGACCGAACCCTACAAGGGCGATCTGACCAACTTCCTGCCGCTGGATCCGTTGTTCAGCAACCTGCTGCCCAAGCCGGACGATCTGCAACAGCGCAGCACCAACCCGGCTGATGCCGGTGGGGAAAGCGGCGACGCGCTGTTCGCAGACAATTCGGTCGCAGTCGGCCTGGTCGGCACCAGTTACAGCGCCAACCCCAACTGGAACTTTGCCGGTGCCTTGAAGCAGGCCCTGCACGCCGACGTCGTGAACTACGCCGAAGACGGCCATGGTCCGATCCTGCCGATGCTCAAGTATCTGCAAACCGACGCCTTCAAGAGCAGCCCGCCGCAGGTGCTCATCTGGGAATTCCCGGAGCGTTACCTGCCCGCTCACAACGACCTGACCGAGTTCGACCCCCAGTGGATCGCTGAACTCAAAAAGGCCCGTGACCCCCAACAGAATCTGGCCGACAACGCCAACAACTCCAAGCCGCCCGTTCGGGCGCAAAACTGAGAGGACTATTGACTATGACTTCGCAGAACCCAATGCCAGTTCGTTCGCGCAAAACCAACCTGCTGAAAACCTGTGTACTCGCCGCAAGCCTGGGCTTTGTGTCCCTGTCCGCTTTCGCCGGTGGTGACGCAGCCCTGTACGGCCCAACCGCACCTAAAGGTTCGACCTTCGTGCGTGTGTACAACGCCAGCAACAGCGAAATCACCGCCAGCGTCGGCAACACCAGCCTCAACGACATCGGCCCGTTGGCCAGCAGTGACTTCGGCTTCATGCCACAGGGCGACTACACCGCCAAAATCGGTAGCCAGAGCCTGCCGGTGAAACTGGCGAGCGATCACTACTACACCATCGTGAACAATACGTCCGGTGCTCCACAGCTGGTTGAAGAGCCGCCATTCAAGAACAAGCAGAAGTCGCTGGTTCGCGTACAGAACCTGAGCGACAAGTCGCTGACCCTGAAAACTGCTGACGGCAAGACCGACGTGGTCAAGGCTGTCGCTGCCAAGGGCACCGGCGAGCGCGAAATCAACCCGGTCAAAGTCAGCTTCGCGCTGTTCGACGGTGACAAGAAAGTCAGCGACCTGAAGCCTGTTGCGCTGGAGCGTGGTGAAGCCGCCGTGCTGTACGTCACCGGCAGCGGCAGCAACCTGTCGCCAGTTTGGGTCAAGCGCCCGACTGCCACTCAGTAATGGTTTTGAAGCCGGTCGAAAGACCGCGGGCGCGCTTGATCCCGAGCGCGCCGCCAGATTCACGGAATCAAGCGGTCGGCGTCAGGCACTGCGGAGCAAGCAGCCAGCCAGGAGGACGCCGAACGATGCAAGACAAAAACCAGAAAGACCGAAGTACCTACAGCCCATTCGAACGATTTTTGCTTAACGGAGAAACAAAATGATTCCAGTGATCTTGTCAGGTGGTAGCGGTTCCCGACTCTGGCCTCTTTCGCGTAAACAGTTTCCTAAACAGTTCCTGGCACTGACCGGCGAACACACCCTGTTCCAGCAGACCGTTGAGCGCCTGCAGTTCGACGGCATGCAGCACCCGGTTGTGGTGTGCAACAAGGACCACCGTTTCATCGTCACCGAGCAGCTCGGTGCATTGGGTCTGGAAACTCAGGCCGTGATCATGGAACCGTTCGGCCGCAACACTGCGCCTGCCGTCGCCATCACCGCAATGATGCTCGCCAACGAAGGCCGTGACGAGTTGATGCTGGTGCTGCCAGCCGACCACGTGATCGACGATCAGAAAGCCCTGCAGCGCGCCCTCGCTCTGGCAACCGTTGCTGCGGAGCGCGGCGAGATGGTGCTGTTCGGTATTCCGGCGACCAAGCCTGAAACCGGCTATGGCTACATCAAGTCCACCGCCGACGCGCTGTTGCCTGAAGGCGTGAGCCGCGTGCAGCAGTTCGTTGAGAAACCGGATGAGCAACGCGCCATCGAGTTCGTTGAAGCCGGTGGCTACTACTGGAACAGCGGCATGTTCCTGTTCCGTGCCAGCCGTTACCTGGAAGAGCTGAAAAAGCACGATCCGGACATCTACGACAACTGCCTGCTGACCCTTGAGCGCAGCAAGCATGAAGGCGACAGCATCTCCCTGGACGAGGCGAGCTTCGCTTGCTGCCCGGACAATTCCATCGACTACGCCGTGATGGAAAAAACCCAACGCGCCTGCGTAGTGCCACTGGATGCGGGCTGGAGCGATGTCGGCTGCTGGTCTTCGCTGTGGGACGTGCACAAGAAAGACGAAAACGGCAACGTCACCAAAGGCGACGTGGTTATCCAGGACAGCCGCAACTGCATGATTCAGGGCAACGGCAAACTGGTGACCGTGATTGGCCTGGACAACATCGTTGTCGTCGAAACCAAAGACGCCATGATGATTGCCCACAAGGACAAGGTTCAGGGCGTCAAGCAACTGGTCAACACGCTGAACGAGCAAGGCCGCAGCGAAACCCAGAACCACCTCGAAGTGTATCGCCCGTGGGGCTCGTACGACTCCGTGGACATGGGCGGCCGTTTCCAGGTCAAGCGCATTTCGGTGAAGCCGGGCGCGAGCCTGTCGCTGCAGATGCATCACCACCGTGCCGAGCACTGGATCGTTGTGTCGGGTACCGCTCAGGTGACTTGCGATGACAACGTGTTCCTGCTGACCGAAAACCAGTCCACGTACATCCCGATTGCCTCGGTCCACCGCCTGCGCAACCCAGGCAAGATCCCGTTGGAAATCATCGAAGTCCAGTCGGGTAGCTACTTGGGCGAAGACGACATCGAACGCTTCGAAGACGTGTACGGTCGCTCCACCCCAGGCTTGGAAGCTGGCGTGAAGACTCAGACCATCGCCCGTTAATACCGCTTCACCCAGTAGTACTAAGCCCCCGTCAATCCTCTGCGTATTCCCCATCCGCAGAGGGTTTTCGAGGGCTTTTTTATGCGCGCTCTCGGCTCCATGACCCCGCGCCGGTTAGGTGCAGGCCAACCAATACCTTCAGCCACTGCGCCAGCGGCGTTTGAACCAGGTTCGCCAGCAAGCCGGCTCCTACAGATTTGGGTTGGATCTGATGATCCATCATTAGCTCAATCCCCTCCCCTTTCGGTACGATGCCCACCTCTGCCATCGCGAGATCGACACGATGATTTTCGGCGCCGTGCTTTTGTTCACCTGGCTGGTCCTGCTGTTGCGCTATCCGTCCAGGGCGCTGCCAGTCTCATTGGCGGCCGCCTTGGGCCTGGGCATCGTGGCTGCTTTTGTGGTCTGGGAAGACAGCCGCGACGAGCAACGCCTGGAGCGTCTTCAGATGCGCGTCGACTACGCGCCGCAGCAATGCCCGGCGGGACGTCCGTTGTTGGTGCTGATCGACAACGGCAATAGCGTTGCACTGACTGAGCTGCGCTGGAAAATCGCGGCATACGCGCCGGGTGACACCGTTAATCTTGCCGAAGACACCTACACCGCTCCGCGCTATCGCGGGCCCGGAGAACTGCTGCCGGGTAGCCAGTGGCAAGATTGCTTGCCGCTGCCGACGCTCCGCCAAGGTTACCGGCCGCAGACGCTGGAGTTCCGGGCCGAACGGCTGCAGGGCGCGTTCTCGGGCTGAGCGCCACCCTCTTTTTCCAAGGAATGAATCATGTCTGTGGTGTTGATCACCGGTTGTTCCAGCGGCATCGGCCGCGCCATGGCGGATGCTTTCAAGGAAGCGGGCCATGACGTGTGGACCACGGCGCGCAAGCCCGCCGACGTAGCAGCGCTGATTGCAGCCGGGTTTCACGCGGTGGCGCTGGACGTGAACGATAGCGTTGCGATTGAGCAGTTGGCCGCTAGTCTGGATGAGCACGGCAAAGGGCTGGATGTGTTGATCAACAATGCGGGTTACGGAGGTATCGCGCCCTTGCTGGACGGCGGCGTTGAGGCCATGCGCAGGCAATTCGAGACCAACGTGTTTTCGGTGGTTGGGGTGACTGATGCGTTGTTTCCGTTGCTGCGCGCCAGCAGAGGTCTGGTGGTGAACATCGGCAGCGTTTCCGGTGTGCTGGTAACGCCTTTCGCCGGCGCCTATTGCGCATCAAAGGCCGCAGTACATGCGTTGAGCGATGCATTGCGCATGGAACTGGCACCCTTCGGGATACGCGTAATGGAAGTCCAGCCCGGCGCCATCGACACGCAATTTGCACAAACTGCCAGCCGCGAGGCCGAGCAGGTCATCCACCCGGATTCGCCCTGGTGGCCATGGCGTGAAAGCATTCGTGCCAGGGCCAATGCCTCTCAGGGCAATCCAACACCGCCCGGCCACTTTGCCCGCGACGTGCTCGATGCGGTACAGCGCCGCCACCCGCCGCGCCTGCTGCGATCCGGCAACGGCAGCCGCGCCTTGCCCCTGATAGAACGCCTGCTGCCAAAGGCGCTGATTGAGTGGATCCTGAGCAAGCGTTTCAAACTGGATAAAACACCATGAACGCTGCTGGCGGCACCGCAACCTGCCGGATAACGGGAATCTGCCGCGTGACGCAACTCAAAGTTTAAGAGCGTGCCCGCGAGGAGGCCGGTACATCCGGTATATATCCAGCAGCCGGGACATAGCCATCGCGAGCAAGCTCACTCCTACAAATCCGAGGCACGCCGAAGGTTTGGGGTGGCTACCAATATCAGCTGTTGGAGCGCGCTTGCCCGCGAAGACGTCGGTAAATCCGCTACATATCCAGCGGCCGGGATGCAGCCATCGCGAGCAAGCTCACTCCCACAATGCCTGCGGCGTGCCGACATCCTGGGTCCAACCCGGCTCTGTCGGCAGATGAGAAATGCCGAGTCGCCCACGGTCCTGTCAGCGGATAAGAAATGCCGGATCGCCCACGGTCCTGTAGGAGCGAGCTTGCTCGCGAAGGCGCCGGTGTGTCCGACGCATCTCTGTCGTCCGTGCTGATGCCTTCGCGGGCAAGCGCGCTCCTACAGTTTCTGTTTCGGGCCCTCCGTCTCGGGGTTCACGATCACCGTGCAGGTAATCCCCGCCGCCAGCACAACACCCTCCGGCACTTGATCCAGATGAATGCGCACGGGCACCCGCTGGGCCAGCCGGACCCAATTGAACGTCGGGTTGACGTCGGCGATCAGCTCGCGGCTTTCAGGGTTGTCGCGGTCGTAGATGGCGCGGGCGATGCTTTCGACGTGGCCTTTCATCACTTCGCCGCTCATCAGCTGCATGTCCGCCGGATCACCGATCCTGACGTGGGGCAGCTTGGTTTCCTCAAAAAAGCCGTACACCCAAAACGAGTTCTGGTCGACGACGGCCATCTTCGCCTCGCCCATTCGCGCGTAATCGCCGCGGTGCACATTGAGGTTGGTGACGTAGCCATCAACGGCCGCCAGCACTCTGGTGCGCTGCAAATTCAGCTTCGCCGCGTCGAGTTGGGCGATGGCCAACTGGTAATCCGCCTGGGCAGAGGTGGCGACATTGCTGGCGTCTTCACGGCTTTCAGCAGAGATCACCAAGGCGTCCATGTCCTTGCGCCGGCTGGCATTGACCTTGCGCATCTCCCACGTGGCCTTGCGCGATGCGACCATCGCTTCGGCCTGCTTGACGGCTAACTGGTAATGCTCGGGATCAATCTGCATCAACAGATCGCCTTTTTTCACCGGCTGGTTGTCCTTGACCGGCACATCGATCACCACGCCGCTGACGTCTGCTGCGACATTGATGACGTCGGCGCGCACCCGACCGTCGCGCGTCCACGGCGTGTCCATGTAGTGAATCCACAGCAGCCGGCCAATCCAGATGGCCAACGCCAGAATCAACAAAGTCGCGATCAGACTGAAAAACTTTTTCATCTCAACCCATGAGCCTCAACGGTAAACAGTGAGCGCCATGGCGCCGAAAATGCAGCTGAACAGGCTCAGGCGCAGCAACGCCGGATGCCAGAAAAAACGGTACAGATCGAGGCCGGACATGAAGCGGTCCAGTGCCCAGGACAGCACCATCGCGACCAGAAACATGACGGTAACGGTGGGCATGTAAACGCCATGAAAGGCCAGTTCACGTGGCATGGGGTTGTCCTTGTGGCGTGGCCTCGACAGCCTGCTCAGCCCCATCACCTGCCAGCGGCGATTGCGGGTCGAGCAGACAGGTGCGGATGAAGTGCAGGTAGCTTTTTACCCGGCGCAGCGCCGAGGTGTCGAAGTGCGGGGCGAAGGGTTCGTCAGTGTTTTGCACGCAGACAATCGCGTGATCGACAGCGGACAGGCTGCGGGCCAGGTTGTGGCGGTCCGGCTGTATGAACAGACGAATCAGCGAACGCCCCATGGCCCGAATCGCCTGCCGCCAGGGCTGCGATTCCGCGTAGCTGGGGTGCACCGGCAAGATGTCCTGCTCACGGCGCAGTTCGATGATCGCCTGGCCGATTTCCAGCACCACAAACATCCAGCGTAATAGATTGCGCTGGACCTCGGGCTTGCCGGCCGCCAGCCCGTACGCCTGGTGCATCAAGTCTCGCGTGCGGCTTTCAAAACGGGACCGAATCCCGCGCAGCGGTGCGCTGATCGCAAAACTGACTTGCTGGCGAAGATTGCCTTCCAGCCGTTGCCACAACCAGCGGCTGTTGGGCGGCAAAATGATCGCCCCCGCTGCGGCGCACAGAAGCATGCCGAGGACCATTGCGATGTAGTCGTTGATGAACCCATAGGGGTTGTACACCGTGAGGTTGTCCGGCGCGGATCCGATGCAGAAGAAGATCAACAGCCCCAGCCCGTAACCGACCCATTGCGGGCGGGTGGTCAGGAATGTGCCGAACACGAACACCGGCGCCAGCACCATGCACAACAGCGGGAAACCATCGATGCGCGGCAGCACAAAAAAGGTGATGAAGAACCCCAGCAGTGCACCCCCAAATGTCCCGCAGGCCATCTGAAACGCCATGCGCCTGGGATTGGGCGTGGTCGCGGAAAGCGCCACGGTCGCGGCGGACACCAGGGTCATCGAGGCGCCGCTTGGCCAGGCCGTCGCTACCCAATACACCGACATGACCGCGAGAATAAACGTCGCGCGCACGCCCGATGCCAGGGACGATAACCAACTGGTGGTGGAGACAAACGGTTCGACCCACTTTTCCCGCGCATGGCTGTGATCGGCCAGCGACGCGTGAGTCTGGGCGTAGTCATGCAGGTCATCGACGAAGCGATACAGCAGTTCGTAGGCGGTGTGGAAATCCAGCAGCTCGTCGTCGCTTGGGTCGGTCCCGACGAATTCGGCACGAAGGCTGCGCACGTGCTCCGGCAAATCCGCCTTGTAGACACTCAGCCGATTGGCGAGCAGCGCGGCGTCGGCATTGGTCAACGCGCGCCCGGCGAAGGGCTCCAACAACCGGGTCAATGCAGCGAGGCCCGGTTGAATGGCTTGAACTGCCGGCGTCACACCGCGCCGACGCAGGCGTTCGAGCAACTGGTGCAGCGCGTTGAAGCGCGTGGTGATGGTCATGAACTCGCTGTTCAGCCGATTCAACCGACCGTTGCGCCGACGCATGTGCGGGTCTTCAAACACCGTGACCGCACGCAGGCCTTCGAGCCCTATCGCATCGGCAATGAAGCACACGTTGCTCGCTTCGAAGGACGCCGGATCGCTTTCGCCGCGCAGGCCGGTGATGACGAATTGGGCGAAGGTGCCAAAGCGTTGGTACAGGGTGTTGCGCATCGCCGCACCCGCACTTTGCGGCAGGATGGCAGCGCTCACCAATGTCGAGCAGACGATGCCGAGCGAGATTTCAAGGACCCGCCACATGGCCGCCATGAACGAGGTATCCGGGTGCGCAAGGGCCGGCAACCCAGTCATTGCGGCGGTGTAGCCGGCGAGCACGAAACCGTATGCGCGAAAGTTGCGATAGCGCGCAGCACCGGCACAGCAGAAGCCGACCCAGATCGCCAGGCTGCCGAGGAACAGCTCACTGTTCTGCGCAAACAAGGCCATCAACATGACCATCACCACGGAGCCGGCGACGGTGCCGAGCAGACGGTAGAAACTCTTGGCGAACACCTGACCGCTTTGCGGTTGCATGACAATGAACACCGTGATCATGGCCGTGCGCGGTTGCGGCAGTTCCAGGCGCATGGCGATCCAGTAGGTCAGGAACGCTGCAGTCAGCACCTTGAAGATGTAGATCCAGGTCACGCCGTCGCTGCGTGCCCAGTCATTGAGGCCGCGGCGCCATTCCAGGGCTTTTAACCAGTGCAGGGCTTGGCTCATGTCAGTTCCAAGACCTGCAGCGGCCGACCCGCCGCATTCGCGGGCAAGCGCGCTCCTACAGGTGACAGGGTCCTGCCTGCCCCGCCCGCATTGATGCAAAACCGCGCCCGATCGTCATCGGCCCCGCCGTCGCCGATGGCAAATCCCGCCCTATGGCCACCCCGACCGGCGCCGATGGCGGATCGGTCATCGATGGGCAAGCGCATACCACTGTAGGAGCGCGCTTGCCCGCGATGGGGCCGGCGCAGGCAACACAAAATCATCTGGCTCATCGATCAAACACCGCCAACGACACCGGCGTCTTCGGCACGGCGGTCTTTTCCGGCGCGGGCGAATCATGACCGGCCATCAATCCTCCTCCGAGCGCCACCACCAACTCCGCATGCACCGTCAGGCGCTCGGCCTGGACGCGCTGCTGTACCTGCTGTTGATGAAACAGCAGCGTTTGCGCGTTGAGCACGTTGAGGTAATCGGTCAGGCCGCGTTTGTAGGCGACCATCGCGATGTCATAGGTTTTCTGCGCCGCTGCCACCGACTGATCGGCAAACTGCTGCTGTTTGTCCATCGACTCACGGCGGATCAACTGATCGGAAATGCCCTTCAACGCCATCACCAGGGTCTGGTTGTATTGCGCCACAGCTTCGTCATAACCCGCTGACGCCACGCCAAGTTCAGAACGCAAACGCCCGCCATCAAAAATCGGCAACGTGATCGCCGGACCCACGCTGTAGTTGAATTTCTTGCCCGCGAGAAATTCCAGCATGCCGCCGCCGGTGGCCATGTAGCCCAGGCTGCCCATCAGATCAACATTTGGATAAAACCCGGCGTGAGCCACGTCGATGCCCCGGGCTTGCGCCGCCACTCGCCAGCGGCTGGCAACCACATCCGGCCGCTGCCCGAGCAGTTCGGCAGGCAACGCTGATGGCAACTTCAATGCGGTGGTCAAGGACAGCGTCGGACGCTGCAGACTTGCGCCCTCGCCCGGCCCTTTGCCTGCCAGCGCGGCGATTTGATTGCGGCTCAGCGCGATGTCTTCGTCCAGCGCATCAATCTGGCGGCGGGTTTCAGGCAACGGGGCTTCGGCCTGACTGACCTCAAAATGAGTACCGATGCCGCCGTTCAAACGGCGCTGGGCCAGTTCGACGATCTGCTGCTGCTGAGCGAGCGTGGCTTGGGCGATGTCGCGCTGGGCGTAATTGAGCGACAACTGGATGTACGCGCGGACGATATTGTCCTGCAACTCCAGCTGGGCTTGACGCTCTTGCGCCGCGCCCATGTGCGCCATGTCCAGCGCCTGCTCGGTGTGATTGCTTTCCTGGCCCCACAGGTCAAGGGAATAGCTCAGGCCCAGCGAGGCGCTGTTGTCCCACGTGCTGGTGTTCGAGAGCTCGCCTGGCCCGTAGAACTGATCCGTCGGCCAGTTATGCCGTTTCAGCGTGCTGTCGCCTGAGACGTGCAGTGACTCTGCGGATTCGGCAATGCCCGCCATGGCCCTGGCCTGACGCACGCGCGCAGCCGCCAGCGCCAGGCTTGGACTGCCAAGCGCGGCAAGTTCGATCCAGCGGTTGAGTTGTTCGTCGCCATAAGCGCGCCACCACTGCCCGGCAGGCCAGTGAGCGTCTTTGTCCGCCGCCTTGATGGCATCGTCGATAGCCAGTGTGTCAGGCGACAACGAGGTGCCTTGTGGGGCGATTCCGCCAGTTCCGATGCAGCCGCTGATGAGTAACGTTAAAGCCCACACACTGAGGGGCTTGAGCCCTCTGACGAGACGACGCGGCACTGCTGCAATTACCTGAATGGGAGGGGAATCTGGAGTGCAGCGATTCTAGGGGGCGTCTAGCACGGCGATAAGCCGGGACTTCTGCGAATCTTTGTTACCGAACCGGAGATAATCCTCGGGTATGGCTGACATGGATCAGTAACTTCATGTCACAATTTGCTATCTCACCTGAGAACGGCCAATGGACACTCTGCAAAACATGCGCGCCTTCACGTGCGTGGCACAAGCAGGCAGCTTCACCGCTGCCGCCGCACAACTGGACACCACCACCGCCAACGTTTCGCGCGCTGTCTCCAATCTTGAAGCCCACCTGCAGACCCGCCTCCTCAACCGCACCACGCGGCGTATTGCCCTGACCGAAGCCGGCAAGCGTTACCTGCTGCGCTGCGAGCAGATTCTGGGCTACGTCGAAGAAGCGGAAGCAGAAGCCAGCGATGCCCATGCGCGTCCGGCCGGGCAGCTGAAAGTCCATTCGATGACTGGGGTGGGTCAGCATTACGTCATCGACGCGATTGCCCGGTACAGGCGCAATCACCCGGACGTGTCGTTCGACCTGACCATGACCAACCGCGTCCCGGACCTGCTTGAAGAAGGCTATGACGTGTCCATCGTGCTCGCCAGCGAGCTGCCGGACTCGGGTTTCGTGTCCCAGCGATTGGGCATCACGTATAGCATCGTCTGCGCCTCACCCGCCTACATCAAGGCATTTGGCATGGCGCACCGACCGGCTGATTTGCTCAATCATGCCTGCCTGCGCCTGGTCAGCCCGGTCTTCCCGCTGGAGAAATGGGCCTTTGACGGCCCCGAAGGTCAGGAGACTGTGACCATCGGCAACTCGCCGTTTCTGGTGAATTCGGCCGACGCCATGCAGGCAGCGATCAGCAGCGGAATGGGCATCGGCATCTTGCCGATCTACTCGGCGATCGAAGGGTTGCGCAATGGCTCGCTGGTGCGGGTGCTGCCGCAGTACCGCTCCCACGAGCTGAACCTGTATGCGATCTATCCGTCGCGGCAGTACCTGGATGCGAAGATCAAAACCTGGGTGGAATACCTGCGCGGCTCGCTGCCGGAAATCATGGCGGCCCATGAAGCCGATCTGCAAACCCATGTGTTGCCGCAGACCAGTTGAACGCAAGGCCACCCTGCCTGTGAGAGCGATCAGTAGGGCCCTGCCAATCCCTCGGCAAGAATGTTAGCGTGCTACGCAACGCCCTTCTGAATCGCCCGAGAGAAGCTATCCGATGAAAAAGACCGTCCTTGCCTTCAGCCGCGTGTCCCCGGAAATGGCCGAGCGCCTGCAGCAAGACTTCAATGTGATCATCCCTGACCCGAAAAAGGGTGATCTCAACGAGCAGTTCAACGACGCCCTTCCCCACAGCCACGGCATGATTGGCGCCGGACGCAAGCTGGGTCGCGAACAGCTGCAAAGCGCGACGCAACTGGAAGTGGTCTCGAGCATTTCGGTCGGCTACGACAACTACGACGTCGGCTACCTCACCGAACGCGGCATCATGCTGACCAACACCCCCGACGTGCTGACGGAAAGCACCGCAGACCTGGGTTTCTCGCTGATCATGAGCAGCGCCCGCCGCGTCGCCGAACTGGACGCCTACACAAAGGCAGGCAACTGGAAGCGCAGCATCGAAGCGCCTCATTTCGGCACGGATGTCTACGGCAAGACGCTGGGCATCGTCGGCATGGGCAACATCGGCGCGGCGGTTGCGCGTCGCGGTCGGCTGGGTTTCAACATGCCGGTTCTGTACAGCGGCAACAGCCGCAAGACTGCCATCGAACAGGAGCTGGGCGCCCAGTTTCGTACCCTCGATCAGCTGCTGGCCGAATCGGACTTCGTCTGTCTGGTGGTGCCGCTCAGTGAAAAAACCAAACACATGATCAGCACGCGAGAGCTGTCGCTGATGAAGAAGAGCGCGATTCTGGTCAACATCGCCCGTGGACCGATTGTCGACGAGCCTGCGCTGATCAAAGCCCTGCAGGACGGCACGATTCGCGGCGCCGGGCTGGATGTCTACGAGAAGGAGCCACTGTCCGAATCGCCGCTGTTTGCGTTGAGCAACGCCGTGACACTGCCGCACATTGGCTCGGCGACGGACGAAACCCGTCAGGCCATGGCCGACCGCGCCTACGCAAACCTGCGTGCCGCGCTGCTGGGCGAAAAGCCGCAGGACCTGGTGAATGCGCAGGTGTGGAAGGGGTAAGCGCCGCAGTTGCTGATGGTCGTTCCCACAGCGCCCGTGGGAATGCCGCCCCCGGCGCTCCGTGCATGTCCGTTTGCAACACAACCACAGAAACCGGCTTGCTGGCGCATTTTCGGCCTGCAACACGACTGTAGGAGCCGGCTTGCGCTGCGCATTGTCGGCCTACAACACGATCGTAGGAGCCGGCTTGCTGGCGAACGCGTCAGCCTATTCACCCCGGCAGCGACTGACCGGCCGCATTCGCCAGCAAGCCGGCTCCTACAGGTTTTGGTGTCATTTTGAGGGCCCATGATTGCTCCCGCGGCCCCTGTGAGAATGCCGCTCCCGGCGCGCTGCGCATTTCCGGCCTGCAACACGACCGTAGGAGCCGGCTTGCTGGCGAACGCGTCAGACCATTCACCCCGGCAGCGACTGACCGGCCGCATTCGCCAGCAAGCCGGCTCCTACAGGTTTTGGTGGCGTTTTTGAATGCCCATGATTATTCCCTCGGCCCCATACGAATACCGCCCGGCGCTGCGTATTTTCGACCTGCAACACGACCGTAGGAGCCGGCTTGCTGGCGAACGCGCCAGACCATTCACCCCGGCAGCGACTGACCGGCCGCATTCGCCAGCAAGCCGGCTCCTACAGGTTTTGGTGGCGTTTTAAGGCACGTGATTGTTCCCTCGGCCCGGTGCGAATACCGCCCGGCGCTGCGCATTTTCGGCCTAAAACACGACCGTAGGAGCCGGCTTGCTGGCGAACGCGCCAGACCATTCACCCCTGCAGCGACTGACCGGCCGCATTCGCCAGCAAGCCGGCTCCTACAGGTTTTGGTGGCGTTTGTGAATGCCCATGATTGCTCCCGCGGCCCCTGTGAGAATGCCGCTCCCGGCGCGCTGCGCCATTTGAAGAGGATGACGCGGAGCGTCACAGGCTGCATTCCCACGCGGAGCGAGGGAACGATCAGTGTCGCTCCCGGCGCTTTTCACCAACCCTCCTCTCAGGCCAGTTTCGCATTCACTGGCACGACCACCTTGGGCTTTCTGAACACCAACACATTTCCCGCCATCACCAGCACCAGCCCCATTAATGCCGGCGCCGTCCATTGGTACCCTTCGGCGAACGCCGAGACGTTCAACGCCACCACCGGGAACAGCACGGTGCAGTAGGCGGCGCGTTCCGGGCCCATCCGGCCGACCAGGGTGAGATACGCGGTAAACCCGATCACCGAACCCGGAATCACCAGGTACAGCAACGAGCCTATGTATCGGGCATTCCATTCAAACGCGAAGGGCGTGCCGCTCAGTACGCAATACATGCACAGCATGGTCGCGCCGTACAGCATGCCGTAGGCGTTGGTCGTCAGCGGGCGCAGGCCGGCTTTCTGTTGCAGGCTGGAAAGCATGTTGCCGGCAGAAAAACACAGGGTGCCGAGCAGGGTCAGGGCCAGGCCGATCAGCGTCTCGCGACTGGCGCTGTGCCCTGCCATCTCTGGCCAGAACAGACACGCCAGACCGATCAGACCCAGGGTGCCGCCCATCACCACATTGCGCGCGATCTGCTGCTTGAAGAATATCCGCGCATTGAGTGCGTTCCACAGCGTTGCGGTGGAGAACACCACCGCCACCAATCCGGTTGGAATCCACTGACTGGCAGTGTAGAAGCACATGAAGTTGATGCAGAAAAGGCAAAGGCCCTGCGCGAGGCAAATGAGCTGCCCGCGACGACTGACCTTTTGCAGTTTGCCGCTGACGAGCAACAAGGCGAAGATGATCAGCGCGGCCAGGGCGAATCGATAGACGATCGATACCGGTATGGCGACTTCGCCCAGTTGCAGTTTCAAGGCGATCCAGGTCGTGCCCCAGATCAGGACGGTCAGCAAGTACAGCGTGATGTTCATGTCAGGCTCCCCAATGAGGCCTTAGTCTGGCGTCGCGCTGCCATGCTCACTTGCAGAAACTTGCGCATTTGATCGCGCCCCCGCAGGCAGCCGACCGTTCTCGGCGTAGGATGCGAGCGGCAGAGGAGCCGTCCATGTCGTCACTCGAAACCATCCAGGTCTTTCAATCGCTGAACAGCTCGCCCCACGCGCAGCTGGAAAAGTGTGCCTCCCTGGGTGACGGGGTCATGGCAGCGCTGTGGAACAACCGTCATGACGCGCAGAACTACCATGCCCCGACGCACCACACGCTGTCGTGCTACGTCGGCGGTGGCACGGGAACGTTTCGCCGCGATCAGCCCGATAAAAAAGGCGCGCCCGACAAAATCTGCACGCTACCGGCCGGCCATCAGTCTTCCTGGGTGGTCAACGGCGAAATTCGGCTCGCGCATTTGTACGTCAGCCCCGAACAGTTCGCGCTCAACTGCGTCACGCTGCTGGACCGTGAACCGCGCCAGCTGGCGTTGCAGGAGCGCACGTTCATGGATGATCCGCTGCAGGCCGAGCGTTTTCATCGTCTGATCGGGATGAACTGGAACGAGCCCGGTGAACGCATGCTCACCAGCAGCCTTGCCCATGAGTTGCTCGACGACATGGTGTTGCGCCAGGTAGGACTGCGCGAGGGTCTGCGCCTGAAGGGTGGACTGGCGCCGCACCTGCGTCGTCAGTTGGTTGATTTCATTGAGTTGAATCTGGCCGAACCTCTGAGTCTTGGGCAGCTGGCGGGGATGTGCGCGCTCTCGGAATACCACTTCGCCCGGATGTTCCGCGAAAGCTTCGGGCTGCCACCCCATCAATATCTGCTCGCCCGACGCCTCAACCGCGCCCGGGAGCTGCTGCGTTCCACGCGCAAAGCGTTGGGTGAAGTCGCCCTGGAATGTGGATTCGCCAGCGCAAGCCACTTCAGCAATCGGTTCAAGCAATCGGTAGGCGCCACGGCGGGCGAGTACCGCGCTGCGTTTGAGTAGCAGCGCCTCCGCAATTGGCGTGCTCACCGCTGCTCCGCACAAAACCCAATTTGCGGGAGCGAGCCGGATGGCGGTTGGACCCGCCAGCCCGACACCACCAGCGCGTCGACTTCACGACCCGATATACCAAGCGTGGGCTGGCCTGCTAATCGCCTGTCTGCGGCAAACGCAAAACTGTAGGAGCGCGCTTGCCCGCGATTGCATTCCGTCAGCCAACCGATGCTTTGCTGGACCACCCTATTCGCGGGCAAGCGCGCTCCTACAGGTGTCTGAACAAGCAAGCCCGGCACGACCATCGCGTCGACTCACGACCTGGTGTCCCAAGCGTGGGCTGGCCTGCTAATCGCCTGTCTGCGGCAAACACAAAACTGTAGGAGCGCGCTTGCCCGCGATTGCATTCCGTCAGTCAACCCATGCGTAGCTGGGCCGCCCTATTCGCGGTCAAGCGCGCTCCTACAGGTGAGGTGCCTAAACCCGCGAGGCAAGCACCACCAACGCGTCGACTTACACGGGGTGTCCCAAGCGTGGGCAGGCGTGCTAACCGCCTACCTGGTATGGGCTGGCACGCTAAACGCCTACCTAGGCTGGGCTGTCGCGCTAACCACCTGCCTGGTGTGAAGCTCTCGGGCTAATCGCATGTCTGCGGCAAACACAAAACTGTAGGAGCGCGCTTGCCCGCGATTGAAAGACGGATCAATCATGGTTCAGGCGAGAGAAAGCGAAGCGCGAGGGTGCGACACGATGATAAACATTCTCATATGAAAAAACTGAATCCACCGTTGGTCTGACACAGCCTCGCCAACCGCCCCGCAGCGGGTCAGCGAAACGGCCCGTAAAACCGGACACGTCGTTTGAGTTCCCGGATCACGGAAATATATTCTGCGGAACAGGGGCTTGAATTGTTGAGCGATCGGCGCCAACACTGTGATTGAGGGCAGACGAAACCATGTCGTCGAGACTCTCCCGAGCAAGCCAAAGTAAGGGAAGAACTATGCAAATCCAGGTCAACAGCGATAACCACATCGAAAGCAGCGTCCGTCTGGAGGAGTGGGTACGAACCACAGTTGAAAGCACGCTCGAACGTTATGAAGAAGACCTCACCCGCGTTGAAGTCCACATCAGCGACGAAAACGGTGACAAGCCCGGCCCGCACGACATCCGTTGCCAGATGGAAGCCCGGCCCAAAGGACACCAACCTATTTCTGTCACCCACAAAGCCGATTCGCTGGATCAGGCAGTGGATGGCGCAGCGGTGAAACTTGATCACGCCCTGGAGCATCTTTTCGGCAAACTGCGCAACAAGCGTGGCGCGGCCCCGGTGATCGAGAGCGACCTGGATGACGAGCCTGTCAGTGCGGACGCATTGCTCGAAGAAGAATTTCTTGAGAAGGATGAGGCGTTGCACGGCTGATGCATTGCTGATGAGCCAGTGATGGCTGACGAAGGGCGGACCTGACAACAGGTCCGCCTTTTTATTGGGCGTTTTTCAGGCTTCGTAGACTCACTCTGAAGTCCCTTGTATGAATCCTCCAACGGCGCCCTTTAAGAAAGCGCCGCGCGCAGTAATGGTGCTCTCCCAAAAACCGAGTTGGCCATGCGCCAGCACTCAGCGACTGGCTGCGGGGCAAGCGCGGGTGTTTACCGGCCGCTTGCATGCCCGCACATCGCAGGATCTTTGGATTCGGCGCCTCGTGGCCCAAACCCTGCAAGGTTGTATCGTCGAGGTTACAGACCTGCTGGAGGCCGCTGTTTTCGGGCCTGGCAGGCAGGGCTCGCTCAACCGGAAGACGAATCCGGGGCCCAATGAGTGATATCACCGCTAACACGCGAGGGCGGTCAGGGCAGGCATTTTCTACCGTTGATCGGCTTCGAGAACTAAAGGGATTCGCCCTCAGTCAATTTATGCAGACCGCCAACAGGTAACAGGCCATGGACAACCCTTTTCAACTGATCACCGATGCGTTTCACCCCGCCTACCGGGTCAACTTGAGTATTCAAGGTCTGGACGGGACCATCATGCTGACGCTGTCCAACGAATCAGGGGTGGTTGCCAAACGCCTGATCAGCGCTGAACAGCGCAACTCGCCCAAGCGTCTGCAACGCCTGATCGAAAGCATCCAGTTTGGTATAGCCATCGAGCAGGGCCACAGCGCTATCAAGATCCTGGCCGCGATGACCGACGGCGACCTCAAGCAGCTTGCCCCGCCACCTGCGAAGACCCCGTTTCTCGGCCGTCCTCAGCTGAACGCCAGTCTCTGAAATCCGAACGCATGGAATGAGGCGCCTTCCTGCGCCTCTCCAGCGTAACCGCGGCCTGTCTTCCTGATGCGCCTGCGCTGACCCGCCCGCCGAACACTTCGCCCCGTTTCGCTCGTCCTTCCTATAAAGCCCCGCCGATTCAGCCCCCAGACAGAAAGCACCTGTTACAACAGTTAGGTAGCACGCTGGCTGCCATGTCCTGAAACGATGGGGCAGCAGAGTCTGACGAGTCTGAGGTGACGATATGTCTTTACGTTACATAGCGCTGATTGGCGCGCTGGCCCTGGCCACCGGTTGCGTGGAAGAGAGAGTGGTGCACGAGCGACGCGTGGTTGATCGCCCGCCGCCACGCGCCGAATACGTTGAAGTCGTCGCCCCGCAGGCGCCGCCCGTTCGCGTCATCGAAGAAGAGCCAAGCCCGCGCCCCGGCTACATTTGGTCACGCGGCTACTGGCGCTGGAACGGCAATCGGTATGTTGCCGAGCACGGGCACTGGGAGGCCGTCCGGCCGGGCTACCGCTACCAGCATCCCTATTGGGAGAGCCGAGGCGATGGCTGGCATTACCATGTTGGAGTGTGGGTGAACTGACCCAGGCCCTGAAACGAACTGCCCCGGTAAAACGGGGCATTGTTTTGTCCGGTCGCCTGGCGGTGATGCCTGGGCAACTGTCGGTCCGGTGGCAAGCGGGCGTTGACGACAGGGCTGATTTTGTGACGCTTTGCGGCCAGGCTACACATGTCGCCCTTACTCGCACCGAATGCCCGCGAACTATTGCCCCTCCTCTCCTCTCTTAGTCCAGCAAGCAAGACGGCGCACTCCCGCCGTCTACACTTCCTACACGATCAAGAGAGGAATCCGCCATGTTATGGAAAAAAGGACGTCGCAGTGACAACGTCGTGGACGCACGCGGCGATACCGGAGGTGGCGGTGGCGGCGGGATGCGCATTGGCGGCAAAGGGCTGGGCCTTGGTGGCATCGTGATCATCGTCGTGATCGGTCTGCTGACCGGTCAGGACCCGATGCGGATTCTGGGCGAGATCACCGGGCAGATGGGTTCGGAGCAGACCGCAGCGGTCAATCCGCAAACGCGCCAGGCGCCGCCGGCCAATGACGAGCAAGCCGAGTTCGTGCGCGCAGTACTGGGCGATACCGAGGACACGTGGCAGCAGGTGTTCCAGCAAAGCGGCCAGCAGTACAAGGCACCCACGTTGATCCTGTTCAGCGGCCGGGTGCAATCGGCCTGCGGTTCTGCGTCATCGGCAAGCGGGCCGTTCTACTGCCCGGCCGATCAGCGTGTCTATCTGGACATGGAGTTCTTCCGCGAAATGAGCCAACGCTTCAAGGCAGCCGGGGATTTTGCACAGGCCTACGTCATCGCTCACGAAGTTGGCCATCACGTACAGACCTTGCTGGGGGTTTCGGATAAAGTTGACGCCGCCCGTCAGCGCGGCATGCGCATGGAAGGTGACAACGGTTTGCTGGTGCGTCAGGAGCTGCAGGCTGACTGCCTTGCGGGCGTTTGGGCCAACAACGCACAAAAGCGTTTGAACTGGCTGGAGCCCGGTGATATTGAAGAAGCGCTGAACGCCGCCAACGCCATTGGCGACGACCGCTTGCAGCAACAGGGTCAGGGCCGGGTCGTGCCGGACTCGTTCACCCACGGCACGTCTGCCCAGCGTGTGCGCTGGTTCAAGACCGGTTTTGCCCAGGGCCAAATCAACCAATGCGATACCTTCGCCGCCAAGAGCCTCTGATCACATGATGAAACCGCTTTCGATCCTGTTGTTGGGCACCCTGATGAGCCTCAATGCTCATGCTGCGGATCAGGCGGTTAAATCAATCAGTCCCGATCGGCTGCAGATCAACGGGACGACTCAGGCCACCCTTGGCCTGAGTCAGAACTGGGTTCATCCCAGCCCGCAGGTTCAGCGGGTGGTCATCGTCTTTCACGGCCGGCTGCGCAACGCGCAGACTTACCTGCGTAGCGTGGAGCGCGCCGCCAATCAGTCCAGGCAGCGCTCGAAAACGCTGCTGATCGCGCCGCAGTTTCTCGACGAAAAAGACATCGCCGCTCACCGCCTTCCTGATGCAGTGCTGCGCTGGCACGCCAACGACTGGATGGCGGGCGAAAAATCCCTGGGCGCCAAGCCTGTCAGTTCGTTCGTCGTCATCGACCACATTCTCAAGCGGCTGAGCGACAGCAAGCTGTTCCCGAATCTGAAAGAGATCGTGATCGCCGGCCATTCCGGTGGTGCTCAGGTGGTGCAGCGTTACGCAATGATCGGCGGCAAAGAAGATGCGCTGCTCAAGAAGGAAGGCATCAAGTTGCGTTACGTGATCGCCAACCCTTCGTCTTATGCGTACTTCGATGCAACTCGCCCGATGCCGGTCGATGCCGCCACCTGTCCGACCTTCGACACCTGGAAATACGGCCTGAACAAGTTGCCTGCCTACGCTGGCAAGGAAACCCCGGCCGAACTTGAAGCGGCGTATGTGAAGCGCGACATCACCTACTTGCTGGGCGAGCTGGACACCGATCCGGAACACCCGGCGCTGGACAAGGACTGCGGCGCCGAAGCGCAAGGTCCACAGCGTCTGGCCCGCGGCCACAACTATTTCGACTACCTGAGCAAGCGTCATCCGGAAGGCTTGAATCAGCGCCTGGTCGAAGTGAAAAACGTCGGGCACAACGGCGACGCGATTTTCACGTCGCCGGAAGGGCAAATGGCGTTGTTCAAGGCCAATTGATATCTGTGAGGCGATAGTGGGACCGGCTTCAGGCGGGAAGGAGCCGGTGTGTACACCGCCAATTTTGTGGTGAATGGCCGGACGCTTTCCGGCTAAAGCCGGTCCTACTCTGAACGTCGCGGCATCAGCCACCCGGGCCAATCATCGCCTGCAACGCCGTGCAATCGGCTGCATGCCAGTCAGTCAATTGCGGCCACGGGTTTTGCGGGGTGTTGACCAGGACAGTCTGAGCGCCGGCCTCGCGACCGCATGCCAGATCAAACTGATGGTCTCCGACCATAACCATGTCTGCAGGCTGCACGTCCCAGGCGCGCGCAAGCTTCAGCAGGCCACCGGGATCGGGCTTGGGCGCCGCCTCGTCACGGCCGAGTACATCGGCTATCGCGAAGCAATCGGCAATGCCGATCGCCTCAAGGGTCACGTGTGCAAGCTCCCGGGCGTTACGGGTCAGGATGCCAAGGTGATAACCGCGCCCTGTCAGTTCCCTGACCAGCTCCACCGCGCCTTTCGCCGGTTTGGACGCCAGCGCCAGGCCACGCTCGTGCTCAAGCAGCCACCGATGTTTGGCCGCCGAGACATCCGCCGGCAGCGCGGCGAGATGACCCAGAATGTCGTCCTCCTGGGGTATGTCCAGCGCCCTTTTAATGGCCGCGAAGTCATGCACGGCCAGGGTCAGCGTGCCGTCCATGTCGAACACCCAATGGCGTATCCGCGCCAGACTCATGACCAGTCCTTGCGATGGCGAATCAGGCCTTCCTGGCTGACTGAGGCCACCAGCTTGCCGGCGCGGTTGAATACGCTGCCGCGAGAAAACCCGCGCGAGTTGCCGGCCCATGGACTGTCCATCGCGTACAGCAGCCATTCATCGGCGCGCAGCTCGCCGTGGAACCACAAGGAATGGTCGAGGCTGGCGATCTGCATATCCTTCTGCCAGACCGTTTTGGCATGGGGCAGCAGCGAGGTCGTCAGCAGATTGAAGTCCGAGGCATAAGCCAACATGTAGCGGTGCAACGCGGGGATATCGGGGAGCGTGCCGTCGGCGCGAAACCACACGTACTTCACCGGGTCCGCAGGCTTTGGGTTGTAAGGATCGGACTGAGTGATGGGCCGAAACTCGATGGGCTTGGGGCACAGCAGCTTGTCCTTCATGTGCTCGGGGATCAGGTGCTCGCGTTGCCGCACCAGTTCAAGCTCGGACGGCAGGTTTTCCGGGCCCACCACCTGCGGCATCTGAGTCTGATGCTCGAAACCCTCTTCGTCGTACTGGAAGGACGCGCTACAGGTGAAGATCGGGTGGCCCTTCTGAATGGCTGTCACCCGGCGAGTGCTGAAACTGCCGCCATCGCGCACGCGGTCCACCTGATACACCACCGGCAGATGAGCATCACCAGGCCGCAGAAAGTAGCCATGCAGCGAGTGCACGTGGCGCGCGTCTTCGACCGTCTTGCTCGCCGCCGACAACGACTGGCCCAGCACCTGGCCGCCAAACAGCTGACGAAAGCCAAGGTCCTGGCTGCGCCCACGGAAGAGGTTTTCTTCGATTGGCTCCAGGCTCAACAGCGACACCAGATCATCCAGCACGTGGCTCATTCAGGGTTCCTCATACGGTCGTCTCGCCAACCGTCATCATCAATCAGGCCAAGCGCACCAAAGATGGGCGCACAGGAAGTTGGGCGAAATGATACAGAGGTTTGGCGCGTGATTCGCGTGGTGGCTTACAGGGTGGCCAGCCAGCCCTGCCGGTTGATCCGGTACAACACGTGAGCGCGCAAAGGATGCCCGTTGGGCAGGTGCGGGTGATCGAAGTTGTCGGCGGGGTCATTGCGCATGCCAATGGCCTGCATGACCTTCTGCGACGGCAGATTGCTGACCGCTGCGAACGCTACGATTTCATCCAGATCGAGGTGTTCGAAACCGGTGCCAAGGACATTCCAGGCCGCCTCGCTGGCGTAGCCCAGCCCCCAATGCTCACGCGCCAGACGCCAGCCGATTTCCACTGCCGGGCTGAATGGCGCCTCAAACCCCACCACACTCAACCCGGTAAAGCCGATGAATGCTCCGGTGTCCTTGCGTTCAAGCGCCCACAGGCCGAAGCCGTACTCGGCGAAATGCCCGCGCACGCGGCCGATCAGCTTGGCGCTCTCCATTCGGCTTAGCGGCTGCGGAAAATAACGCATGACCTGTGGATCGGCGCACATCTGTGCGAAGGCCGGCAAATCATCATCTCGCCACTGACGCATCAACAAGCGCGCGCTTTCGAGCTCAAGAATCGGCCCCATTCCTTGTGTCCCTCTCGCCTCGCCTTTCAAAATGCCCGTCCGACGACAACTGTCGCACAGGCAAATCGCTGTGCGGTGACCGTCGGAAATGGCAAGATTCGCTCTCGAACCAGACGCGTGCGCATGATGCCCCTGCCCCTCATTTACCACGAAGATTACAGCCCGGACTTTCCGCCCGACCATCGCTTCCCGATGGACAAGTTCAGGCTTCTGCACGACCACCTTATCGACAGCGGCCTGACCACGGATGCTCAATTGTTTCGTCCGCAAGTCTGCCCAACGGACATCCTCGCCCTGGCTCATGACCCTGGGTACATCGAGCGGTACATGGGCGGCGACCTGTCGCGTGAGGATCAACGTCGACTCGGCCTGCCCTGGAGCGAAGACCTGGCCCGACGTACGGTGCGTGCGGTGGGTGGCTCGCTACTGACCGCCGAGCTGGCGCTGCAACACGGGCTGGCCTGTCATCTGGCGGGCGGCACTCACCATGCGCACTACGACTATCCCGCCGGTTTCTGCATCTTCAACGACCTGGCAATCATCAGTCAGTACCTGTTGCAGAGCGGACGCGTCGACCGGGTGCTGATCTTTGATTGCGATGTGCATCAGGGCGACGGCACTGCACGGATCCTTGAGCACACGGAAGAGGCGGTGACCGTCTCGCTGCACTGCGAGAAGAATTTCCCGGCGCGCAAGGCGCAAAGTGATTGGGACATTCCACTGCCGATGGGCATGGGCGACGACGACTACCTGAAGGTGGTGGACGACACGCTTAATTATCTGCTGCCGTTGTACCGGCCCGATCTGGTGCTGTACGACGCCGGGGTTGATGTTCACCAGGATGATGCACTGGGCTATCTGAAGATGACCGACGCTGGCGTTGCACGCCGCGACGAGGCGGTGATCCGCCATTGTCTGGGCCGGGACATTCCGGTCATGGGCGTAATAGGCGGCGGCTACAGCAAGGACCGTCAGGCTCTGGCACGCCGCCACGGGATCCTGCATCACAGTGCGCAGCGCGTGTGGGTCGAACGAGGACTTTAGGCGCCACGGCAAGATGTAGGCGCCACCCCCGGTGGCTTCCACAAAGCTGCAAACCCGAGCTGAAGCCAAGCCAAGTTACCCACATCCCCTGTGGAACCGCCTGTGGATAACCTGAGCGCAAGGCCGGCATACCCTGAGAACACTGGCCCTCGCGAGGGCTGTACGTTTTTTGATCAAAAAGTTTTCCACAAGCGATCGCTCGTCGTGAAGCTCAGGTAGAATGCGCGCCCCCACCTTGCCAACGCTCGAACTGCCGATGACTTTAGACGCCCCCTCACGCAATCAGACTGTCGCCATCATCGGCGGCGGCCCTGCTGGCTTGATGGCTGCCGAAGTGCTGAGCCAGGCCGGCTATAAGGTCGATGTCTACGATGGCATGCCCTCGGTCGGGCGCAAGTTTCTACTGGCGGGCGTGGGCGGCATGAACATCACCCACTCCGAATCGTCGCCCGCCTTCGTGTCGCGTTACGCAGAACGCGCGTCTGTGATCGCTCCCATGTTACGAAGCTTCGGCGCGCAGGCTCTGTGCGAATGGATTCACGGCTTGGGCATCGAGACTTTCATCGGCAGTTCCGGTCGAGTGTTCCCCGCAGACATGAAAGCCGCACCGCTGCTGCGCGCCTGGCTCAAGCGCTTGCGTGAAGCCGGTGTCGTTATCCACACGCGCCATCGCTGGCTGGGCTGGCATGCCGACAGCAGCCTGCGGATTGCAACACCGGATGGGGAAATCGCACTGACTCCCGCCGCCACATTGCTGGCGTTGGGTGGAGCCAGCTGGGCGCGGCTGGGTTCGGACGGCGCGTGGGTGCCGCTGCTTGAGCAACGCAGTGTTTGCGTGGCCCCCTTGCAAGCGGCCAACTGTGGGTTTGAAGTCGATGCATGGAGCGAACTGCTGCGCAGCAAGTTTGCCGGCGCACCGCTGAAGAACGTCGCCATGGGCCTGCGAGGTCAGCCTCTGCGGCTGGGTGAGTGCGTGGTGACGCAGACCGGCGTCGAGGGCAGCCTGGTTTACGCTTTGTCCGCGCGCATTCGGGAGGCCATCAATCAGTCCGGTTCGGCCACTGTCGAGATCGATCTGTTACCCGGCAAAACACTGGCCGAGGTGCAAAGGGCGTTGAGCAAACCGCGTGGCTCGCGCTCACTGTCCAAGCACCTGCACAGTCAGCTCGGCATTGATGGCATCAAGGCTGCGCTGCTGCGAGAGCTGATGCCCGCCGCGACCTTCACCGACCCGGCCCTGCTGGCGTCCGCGATCAAAGCCTTGCCGCTGTCGCTGATCAGGCCACGGCCGCTGGATGAAGCCATCAGCACCGCCGGTGGAGTAACGTTCGAAGCGTTGGACGAGCAAATGATGATCAACGCGCTGCCCGGCGTATTTTGTGCCGGCGAGATGCTCGACTGGGAAGCGCCCACCGGTGGTTACCTGCTCACCGCCTGCTTTGCCAGCGGTCGCGCGGCAGCACTGGGAATGGTCAGCTGGTTGCGCAGCTCGTAAGGGTCGCCCTTCACGCGCACGTTCACGCCGCACGATCGATTTGCGGCTCCAAAGTGCCGGCGATGACTTGGCTGTTTGCCGCCTTGCTTCTGGCTGGGCCAGCAGCCCGCTTGCCCCATTCGACGCCCTTCAGTTCGATGTAGGTGTGAGCCAGGGCGGCCAATCCAATGGCCACCAGGGTCACTACCACTACAAACACGTTGTTGCCCAAATGCGAACCGGTGTCCATGAAGCGCTGGCCATCGATCATCGGCGCCATATCGCGGCCGGTGAGTTTCTGCGCCACGATGAACACCGTCGACAGGCAAAACAGTAAGGCGGCGTGGGTCATGTAAATCGAGTAAGAAAGCTTCCCCAGCAGCCTGAAGACGCCGGTCTTCAGGAACGTCGAGACCCAGCCAGCCTCGAAGGCGAACAACAGCACCAGCCCGCAGAACGTCACGCTGGCGATCGGCGAACGGTTCTCGAAGTCGTTCATCACCATCCAGTAACCAATGCTCAGCGTCACCACTTCCAGCACCGTCATGAGCCAGCGCACTGGCACGAAGCGGTCGCGGATCAGCAGATAAACCAGATAGGTGATGTTGCCGGCGAAGAAGCAGGAAAGGCCGAGCATCGCACGCCAGACCAGCGGTTCGTTTCCGGTGAAGATCATGGTGAAGGCGATGACCGCCATGCAGGCGAACAGCAGAAAGCGGCTTCTCAGCGAGAGCAGGCACAGCCCCCCGAACAGCATGTAGATATAAAACTCGATGCTGATGCTCCATGACGGGTAATTGAACGACATGGTTTCGGTCAGCGTTGTCCAGGCTTGCAGCAAGAGCAGGTTGGGCAGTATCTCTGACGGGTCGAACAGGCCGGTAAACGGAACATTATTCAGCGTGAAGCCTTTTTTGTAGGCGGCCCAGCGCACCAGTTCGAAGAGGATAAACACCAGGAGCATCGTCAGGTGCAGCGGGTACAGGCGAAACACGCGGGAGATGACGAAACGCCTGAAGCTGAATCGCGGCTTCAGGCCGTAGGAATGGGCCAGGACAAAGCCGCTGAGCACGAAGAAGAAGTTGAGCAGGATGTCCGCTCGACGAAAAAACGCCATCTCGATAAAAGCGCCCACGACGTGCAAATGGTAGAAAACCACCAACAGCGCGAAAAAGCCCCTGAAACTGTCTAGCGTGGTAAATCTCTGAACTGATGCCATGACCCAACGTCCTGTCCTGGTAAAAAACGCCCTGCTCCGCCGCGACGTTCCGCGGCGTGTACACGGTAGGGCGTTGGCTGGCGCCTCGATAGTTGAAATATTTCATGTGCGATACAAATATCGGCGTAAAGATTGACGCCAAGCTTCGCGATCGTGACTGACCAGTCACGGTACGCGATCATCAGGACAAACGTGCTGCGTGGGCGTCAACGATTTGCTGGCGCCACGGCCTGCATCACGCCCAGCACAAGTAGGGCAAACAGGTCTGTCCTGATTGCCCTCTCAACCGCGCGCCGCTGAACGTGCGTTCAGCAACTGGCGCGCCGAATCAGCAATCATCACAACACCGCCGGCGAGCATCAACACGTCCTTGAGCACCAGACGGCCGCCTCCGGACAGGAAAGGAAAGCCAAAATTCGCGTCGCCAAGACTCGAGACCCAAGCCTCAGGCGTGGTGATCAAAAAGGACAGCGTCACGATCGGGGTGAGGAATGCCAGCACTGACCCCACCATCCCCAGTCGCTTCGAGAAGGCGTAGGACAACACCAATAAACCGATCAGTATCTCGACGCTGCCCAGGCCATCGGAGAAGGCATAGGTGTTGTTGCTGACCTGCCACTCACGCTTGGCCGGATCGAGCTGGCCCTCATGAGTCAGGTGTTCCTTGTATTCATGGGGATGGTTGTAGAAGAACGACATCACCGGGCTATTGGCCACGAATGGCGTGATGCTGTCCGCTTCATAGGGCACAAATTTCAGCGCACCGATCCAGATGAAGATGATCGCGACGCCGACTCTGATCAGGTGAATGCCCAGCTTGTCGAGGCGGGATGCTTTAAGAAGCAGGATGTTCATGGCGGTAAGTCCTCTGTGTGATTTCAGTGGACTCAGGTTAGGGATTGGGCCTCGATGCGTTACTCGCGATCCGCTCAAGATTTTCATTGATCGTCTCAAGTGGCTGAAGTGGCCTCAGCCCCTCACAAACCGACGCCAATCGACCCTCTGCCAACTATCAATGCCGACGATGTTCGCTACCAATCGTATTGACTTCTGATTAATTCTGCGGCGAGTAACATCACCTCCATACCGAGTCACCCACTCATTAAACGTATTGGAGCAACCCTCATGAAAACCAACAAACTGATCCTTGGCCTGGCCTTCTCTGTTCTTGCCACCAGTGCTTTCGCCCTGCCCGCTGTGGACGCCAGCCACTTCCTGAACGCACCCATCGTTGCCGAGAATGGCTCGTCGCACACCAACATCAACCGTGTAGCAGCTGATGGTGCTGATCGCGTTGGCGCAAACCGTGTAGCCGCTGACGGTGCTGATCGCGTTGGCGCAAACCGTGTAGCCGCTGACGGTGCTGATCGCGTTGGTGCAAACCGCGTCGCCGCTGACGGTGCTGATCGTGTTGGTGCAAACCGCGTCGCCGCTGACGGTGCTGATCGTGTTGGTGCAAACCGCGTCGCCGCTGACGGTGCTGATCGTGTCGGTGCGAACCGTGTCGCTGCTGACGGTGCTGATCGTGTCGGTGCAAACCGCGTCGCCGCTGACGGTGCTGATCGCGTTGGTGCAAACCGCGTCGCCGCTGACAGTGCTGATCGTGTTGGTGCAAACCGCGTCGCCGCTGACGGTGCTGATCGTGTCGGTGCTGCTCGCTTGAGCTGATTGAAGCAAGCTCCTCCCCAGCCCGGCCATCGCCGGGCTTGATTGTTTCTGGACCTTGCGTTTCTGCATTTCCCCCTCGCTTCGCTCGCCCTCTTCCCCCTCTGCCTCTCCCTCTCCCGTATACGCCTGTCAGCCATTTCAGACATCGGTTTCAGATTCTTCCCAGTCTGCCGATGCATTCGTACACATGAATGTTGTGCTGGCTTCCATAACAAAAATCTCCAGCTGACGATTTCGCACATTACAAATTCAGGAGAATTGGAATGAACAGCTGGTTTGCAAACATCAGCGTCAACAAGAAGCTGGCCCTCGGCTTCGGCGTTGTACTGGTATTGACTGCCCTGCTGGCCGTGGTTGGCTGGAACAGCTTGAGCAAGATGACCTACCGCAGCGATCGCGTTGCCGACATCAATAAGCTCGGCCAGAAACTGACCGACCTGCGGGTTTCGCGCCTGCAATACATGCTCAGCAACGGCGACACCACCGCTGCACAAAACGTCCAGACCGCGCTTGACGCCTTCAAGGCTCAGCAGCAATACCTGCAGAACACCTTCTCCAATCCGCTCAATGTTCCATCCATCAAGGCCATGGGTGAGCAAATTACCGCGTATCAGTCTTCGCTGAACAAGATGCGTGACGCGTATGAAGTGAGTGCCAAGGTCCGCGCCGACATGGGCGTTGACGCTGTGAAAGCAGCGGATCTGATCGCGGCGATTAACGACGACGTGCTGAAGCTGGATGTGTTCGATGAACGCCGCTTCGACCAATACCAGGCCGTCATCAAAGCCAAAGAAGACGTGATGTTGGTGCGCTACGAAGTGCGCGGCTACACCGCCAACGTTTCGGCCAAGACCGAAGACACCGCCAACCGCCAGCTGACCGCTGCCATTGAGGGCCTAGCCCCGCTCAACGCCATGTTTGGCGGCACCCAGGCCGAGCGCCTGAAGCAGTTGGAAGCATCGCTGAACGGTTATCGCCAGTCGGTGCAGGGCTTCAAGGTCGCCACTGACAACATCAACGCTGCGCGCACCGAGATGACCGAGGAACAGAGCGCCATTATCAAACTGTCGCAGCAACTCAATGATCTGCAAATCACCCTCGGCGAAGCCGACAACCAGCAAGCCCGCACCCTGCAATTGGCCGGCACATTGCTGGCGCTGATTCTGGGCACACTGGCGGCGATCATCATCACTCGCCAGATCACCCGCCCGCTTCAGGAAACGCTGGCTGTGGTTGACCGTATCGCATCGGGCGATCTGTCCCACAACATGGTCGTCACCCGCAAAGACGAGTTGGGCGTTCTGCAAATGGGCATCCAGCGCATGGGCGCTACCCTGCGCGAACTGATCGGCGGCATTCGTGACAGCGTTACGCAAATCGCCAGCGCGGCAGAAGAGCTGTCGGCCGTGACTGAACAGACCAGCGCCGGGGTGAACAGCCAGAAGGTAGAGACTGACCAGGTGGCTACCGCGATGCACGAAATGTCGGCCACCGTGCATGAGGTGGCGCGCAATGCAGAGCAGGCATCGGTCGCAGCCTCTGCCGCCGACAAGCAGGCACGCGAGGGCGACAAGGTGGTGGGCGAAGCGATTACCCAGATCGAGAAGCTGGCCAGTGAAGTGCTTCGTTCGACCGACGCCATGACCGTGCTGGAGCAGGAAAGCGACAAGATCGGCAAGGTGATGGACGTGATCAAGGCGGTTGCCGAACAGACCAACCTGTTGGCACTCAACGCTGCCATCGAGGCCGCGCGGGCCGGTGAAGCCGGTCGCGGTTTTGCCGTGGTCGCCGATGAGGTCCGTGGTTTGGCGCAACGCACCCAGCAATCGACTGAGGAAATCGAAGGCTTGGTCGCCGGGTTGCAGAACGGCACCCGTCAGGTATCGGAAATCATGCTCAGCAGCCGCAACCTGACCGACAGCTCGGTGGCGCTGACGCGCAAGGCCGGCACGTCGCTGGAAAGCATTACCCAGACAGTGTCGAACATTCAGGCCATGAACCAGCAAATTGCCGCTGCTGCCGAACAGCAAAGCTCGGTCGCCGAAGAGATCAGCCGCAGCATCGTCAATGTGCGTGACGTGTCCGAGCAGACTGCCGCCGCCAGCGAAGAAACTGCCGCCTCCAGCGTCGAACTCGCGCGCCTGGGCAATCAGCTGCAAATGCTGGTCAGCCACTTCAAGGTATAAATCTCATGCGTCTGCGCCAGGCGAAGAAGCGTCTGGCGCAGGCGCTGCGAAGGTGTTGAAGACGAAAAAGCGCAGGCGTATCCGCAATAAAGGGATTTACTGATCCCGCAATTGCCACATACTGCCCGCGCTGTTTTATTTCGTCATATTCATTTCCATCGCCAGGTTTATCTCCATGAAAAGAATTCTGCCTTACCTCCTCAGTGCCGCCCTCTCCTTTGTCCCCTTCTCACTCACTCACGCTGCAACGACGCCTGCACCGGTGCAACTCATCGTGTTGAGCTCCGGTGGCATCATGGGCGCGTTCAAGGCGGTGGCGCCCGATTACGAGCAACGCGCGGGCGTGAAACTGCAAGGTGAGGTGGCGCCGTCGATGGGCGCGACGCCCCAGGCAATCCCCAATCGACTGGCCCGACATGAGCCGGCGGACGTCGTGCTGATGGTGGGTGCGGCGCTGGACAAGTTGATCAAGGACGGCAAGGTCGATCCGAAAACCCGCGTTGATCTGGGCAAATCCTACATTGCCATGGCCGTGCGTCACGGCGCACCGCACCCGGACATCAGCACCATGGAAGCCTTCAAGCAAACCCTGCTGAATGCCAGGACCATCGCCTACTCGGACAGCGCAAGCGGCGTTTACCTGTCCCGCGTGCTGTTCAACCAAATGCACATTGCCGACCGCATTCAGGACAAGAGCCACATGATCCCCGCCGAACCGGTGGGCGAAGTGGTTGCGCGCGGCGATGCCGAAATCGGTTTTCAGCAATTGAGCGAGCTCAAGCCGGTCGAAGGCATCGACATCATTGGCCTGATCCCTGATCAGGCGCAGCAGATGACCCTGTATTCCGCTGGCGTCGTGACCCAGAGCAAACACCCGGAGCAGGCCAAGCAGTTTCTGGACTTCCTGAGTTCATCCGCCGCAGCGCCCGCCATCAAAGCCAGCGGCCTGGACCCGATCGCCAAGTAGCGGTAGCTCAGGGACAAATGCGCTGCATCAAAATCGCCTTCGCGGGCAAGCGCGCTCCTACAGTTGATCCGCGCCATACCGACAGCCTTCGGCGTACGCGAAATCCGTTGATCCGGGCAACACCGGCAACCTTTGGCATACGCAAAATCCGTTGATCCGGGCAACGCCGGCAACCTCCCGCGTGCGCAAAATCCATTGATCCGGGCAACACCGGCAACCTTTGGCGTACGCGAAATCCGTTGATCCGGGCAGCACCGGCAGCCTTCGGCGTACGCAGAATCCATTGATCCGGGCAACACCGGCAACCTTCGAAATACGCGAATCTGTAGGAGCCGGCTTGCTGGCGAACGCGGTGAGCCAGGCGACAAATGCGTTGCGGCAAAATCGCCTTCGCGGGCAAGCGCGCTCCTACAGTTGATCCCGCAATCCCGGCAGCCTTCGGCGTACGCAAAATCCGTTGATCCGGGCAATACCGGCAACCTTTGGCGTACGCAAAATCCGTTGATCCGGGCAACATCCGCAACCTTCAGCGAACGCAAATCTGTAGGAGCCGGCTTGCTGGCGAACGCGGTGAGCCAGACAACAAATGCGTTGCGGCAAAACCCCATTCGCGGGCAAGCGCGCTCCTACAGTTGATCCGCGCCATACCGACAGCCTTCGGCGTACGCAAAATCAGTTGGTCCGGGCAACACCGACAGCCTTCGGCGTACGCAAAATCCGTTGATCCGGGCAACATCCGCAACCTTCTGCGAACGCAAATCTGTAGGAGCCGGCTTGCTGGCGAACGCGATGAGCCAGACGATAAATGCGTTGCGGCAAAATCGCATTCGCGGGCAAGCGCGCTCCTACAGTTGATCCCGCAGTCCCGGCAGCCTTCGGCGTACGCAAAATCGGTTGATCCGGGCAACACCCGCAACCTTCAGCGAACGCAAATCTGTAGGAGCCGGCTTGCTGGCGAACGCGATGAGCCAGACGATAAATGCGCTGCATCAAAATCGTCTTCGCGGGCAAGCGCGCTCCTACAGTTGATCCGCGCCATACCGACAGCCTTCGGCGTACGCAAAATCAGTTGGTCCGGGCAACACCGACAGCCTTCGGCGTACGCAAAATCAGCTGATCCGGGCAATCCACAGCCTCCGACGTACTCCGCGCTCCTGCGCTTGTCTTCAGAGGCAAGACCCGTACACCCGTGATTATTTAAGCGTCAGCTCGATCAACTCGCCGCGCACGTCAGCGCCATCGATGTGCAGCATGCCGACGGTGATCGGCAATTTGAACCGCCTCGGCCCGGCGCTGCCAGGGTTGATAAACAGCACGCCATCGCGCACCTGCTGCAACGGCCGGTGGGAGTGGCCTGTCACGACAACGCGGACGTCATCGGGCAATGATTTCGGCACGTCGGCCAATATGTGCGTGGTGTAAATCGCCACCTCACCGATCCGCAACACCGCTTCGTGGGGGACGCCGCTAGCCCAGGCGTCATCGGTATCGTTGTTGCCGCGCACCACCGTCAGCGGGGCGATGGCCTTCAAGGTCTCGAGAATCTCCGGCTTGCCGATATCGCCGCCATGAATGAGGTAATCGCAGCCTTGCAACGCCTCCAATGCCTGTGGGCGCATCAGCCCGTGCGTATCGGAAATCAAACCTACTTTCACCGTCATCGCTTAGCTCCCGGTCGCTTGTGCAGCGGCCTGTCTCGATTGCACGCGTTTCATGCTGATCATCGCCAGCAACGCAACCACGGCGACCAGCGCGGCGAAGAACTCGCCGACATGCTCCAGACCAAATACCCGCACGCTGAAACCGACCGCCACCACCGGCACCGAAATCGACACATACAGCACCACGAAAAAGGCTGAGGTCACGGCGGCTTTCTGATCGGCCGGGCTGCTGGCAGTCACCGCGCCCATGCCGGCGCGCAGGATCATGCCCTGCCCGATGCCCGCCACCAGCCCCGCGGCTATCAGCAGTCCCAACTGAGAAGTGGCGATGCTCAGCCCCAGGCAAATCATGCCGGCAATCAGCCCGACGCAGCCGAGCGTCATGTGCCGCGCCTTTGGCAGTACCTGCAGCAAGGCCTGGCCGATGATCGAAGCGACGAAAAACAAGCCGATTACCGCGCCGATCAACAGTCCGCTTTGCTGATGCATCACGTGGATCATCACCGACGGCACCATGCTGGTGAACAGCCCGGCCACGCTGAAGCCCGCCAGGCCGGCGATGGATGCAGAAATGAACACGCTGCGCACCGAGGCCGGCACCGAGGGCTTCTGAATGGTCAGCCTCAGTGTCTGCGGGCGCTGCACGGTCTCACGAATCAGCACCACGCCGAGCGTCGCCAACACCAGCATTGCCAGGTGCACGTAGAACACCAGATGCAGCGGATCCGTCAGAAACTGCGAAGTGAAACCGGCGAGCAATGGCCCTATGCCGAGGCCGAACATATTGGCCGCCGTTGCCACCAGCGTGGCGTTCTTCCAGGTCTTGGGCGCCAGCTCGATGACCGCAACCGTCGCCGTACCGGTCATGATGCCTGCGCTGAAGCCCGAGAAGAGTCGCCCTATCAGTAACCCGCCAATTGAATCGCTGCACAGGAATATAACCGCGCTGACCGCGCCCATGGCCAAGCCTGCCAGCAGCAGCGGCTTGCGTCCGAGCTGATCGGACCAGCTGCCCACCGCCAGCAGCGCCGCGATGACGCCCGCCGCGTAGATCGAAAAGATGATCGTCAGCCAGCTTGCATCGAACCCGAGGCGCTGCTGATAAAGCGCGTACAACGGGGTCGGCAATGTAGTGCCCACCATGGCGATGAGCAGCGCGCACGCCGCAAAGATGAAATCGCGTGTTGAGGAAGAAGCGGGCAAGGACATGAGCGCACCGGGCACCTGACAAGTGTAGTCAAGCAGTGTCGCCGATACGCGCCGGACGCGGAAGTCCGAAGTTTAAAGGGGCGCGCATAAGCATATTCATCATCACGCTAAACGCTTTGACTTTCACGGCGGGGAGTCATTTGACTGGATGAAGAGTGCCGGAACAGAGGCTTTCGGGCGATAAGCGGGCCAATCATGCGGCGTGAGAAAAGTGCAACACCCAATACAGCAAAAGACTCTTACGGAACTTGAAAATAACTAACCTAATGAACTTTCTCGACGTTTGGCTAACACCGTGCAGTTCTTTAAAGTCCCGCCCTTAATACCCGTCCAGCAGTGAAAATATTGTGAACAATGATCTACAACTTGTGAAATCGGCACTGGCCCGCTTCGGCGTCATGTTGGCGCTTACGCTGTTCAGCGTCGCGATGGTGTTCGTCGACATCTTCATTGCCAAGACCGACATCCTCGAAACCTCATTCACCGAGGTGAGTCAGGAAGTGATGCTGGCGCTGATCGCCGGCCTGTTCTGGCTCTCGGCGCGTGAGCCTGGCCAACGGGGCGTAGGCATCCTGATCGGCGGTTTTTTTGCCTGCATGCTGATTCGGGAACTGGACGGTCTGTTCGACCCGATCAGCCACAGCTTCTGGCTATGGCCGGCGCTATTGACGGCTGGCACCTGTGTCTATCGGGCCTTGGGCTACAAGGGCGCCTGGCGTGACGTGGTTTCGGGACTTGCCCGTTTTTCCCTGCGCCCGGCATTCGGTTTCATCATGGCAGGCCTGTTGGCGTTGATCTTTTCGCGGCTCTTCGGCATGGGTTCGCTGTGGCACGGGATCCTTCAAGAGGGCTACGCGCGCCTGGCGAAAACCACGGTGGAAGAAGGCGTCGAATTGTTGGCTTACAGCATATGCCTCGGCGGCGCACTGGATTATTTTCTGGAACTGCGACGTGACCTGTCGCGCTTTGACGACCTCACCGAACTGCAGATCTCATCGCCGGCCAAAGCCCGGCGTCGCGCCGCTGCGGCGGAGCTGGAACCCACCGTCTGAACAGGGTTTGACGCAAAAGCCAGGCCCCGGCGGAGCATCCAGAGGCGTCTGAAAATAAACGCCCTGGTTTCGCTCCTCAGCCGAGGTTGCGCATCCCTTTCACACCCTCCATCGTGCTAGCCTTGGCACTCTTTGGAGGGATGCGACTGCCCCGCAGGTTGTCCCGTATTTCAGGCAGCCAATCGCCCATGAGCAAGAAAACCCCTGTCACCATTTCCGACATCGCCCGTCGCGTAAACATGACGCCCGTCACTGTTTCCCGTGCGCTGAACAAGCCTGACCTGGTCAAGCCCGCCACCCTGGCGCGCATTCTTGAAGTGGCGCAGGAACTCGATTACGTCCCCAACGCTTTTGCCCGCAGTCTCAAGCGCAGCGAAAGCATGATCATCGGTGTGATCACGGCGTCGGTGGATAACCCGTTCTACAGCGAGATGATCAAAGCCATTTCCCGCGAGGCAAAGAAACGCGGTTACACCATCATGCTGGTGGACACCGACGGTTCGGAAGAACTCGAAGCCAAGGCGGTCGACACGCTGCTCAGTTATCGCGTTGCCGGCATCGTGTTGTCGCCGGTATCGGACGAGCCGGCGTATCAACCTGCCTACCTCAGTCGCCTCAGCAACGGCGACATCCCCGTCGTACAACTGGACCGGGCGCTGCCTGACAGCCCGTTTAGCCATGTGGTCCTGGACAACTACCACAGTGGCCTCAAAGGCGCGCGCTACCTGCTGGCGCAAAGCCCTAATATGCAGCGCATGCTGGTGCTGACCGGCCCGGCGCGCTCGCGGATTTCCGAGGAACGACTCAAGGGCGTTAAAGCGGCCATCGCAGAGAGCGGCAAGCCTGTGCAGCTGGACGTGTTTGCAGGTGATTACACGCTGGAGCCGTCGCATCAGAGCACGCTGGATTACCTGCGCAATCACCCGGTGCCCGAGGCTATTTTCGGCTTCAATCAACTCATCACCCTGGGCGCCATGAAGGCGCTGCGTGATCGCAATATCGCCCATGACAGCGTGGCCATTTGCGGCATCGACCGACTGCCGTTCGCTGACATCTTCGGCATCCCGATCGCCTGCATCGCCCACGACGCGTCACTGGCCGGCAGCAGCGCCGTGAAAATGCTGCTGGAGCGAATCGAGGATCGCCATGTGCCGAAGGCGCGGATTGTGATTGTTGGGGAGTTGGAGAATGGCGTCGGGGTGTAATAGGTCATCGGCCATCGCCGATCCAACCGGTAAATCAGCGCCCTCTCCGAATCGACTCGGTACCTTGTAGGAGCGCGCTTGCCCGCGAACGCGGTGTATCAGATACCAATATGTTGCCTGACACACCGCGTTCGCGGGCAAGCGCGCTCCTACAGGTTTTGCGTTGTCGGCAGATTCACGTTGATTGGCAAATGTGCGTTGGTCAGCGGATTGGCGTTAATCGGCAAATGTGTGTTGGTCAGCGGATTCGCGTTAATCGGCAAATGTGCGGTGGTCAGCGGATTCGCGTTAATGGGCAGATTCGCGTTTGTTCGCCACCTTTGTAGCGCACCCAAATCGTCAACGGCTCGTGTATCCCCCATCAATCGGCAGCGACACGCCGCTGATCATCGAGGCCGCACTGCTCAGCAGGAACAGGATGGGTGCGGCGACCTCGGCGGTTTCGGCGAAGCGCCCCAAGGGTATGGCCGCCAGCGCGGGGTCGCGTTTGCTGGGCTCGCCCCACGCCATTTGCGCCATGGGCGTCAGCGTGACGGTCGGGTTTACGCTGTTGACGCGAATCCCGTGTCGGCCCCATTCACCGCATTGCACACGAGTCATGGCATCCATCGCGCCCTTCGACGCGCAATAGCTCAGGTGGTCGTCCAGCGCCACCAGCGACGCCTGACTCGACACATTGACGATAGCGCCGGGCACGCCATCGGCAATCATCTTGTTCGCCACTGCGCCGGCGATCATTGCTGCCGCTCGGACATTGATCGCCATGACCTGATCGAACGCTTCAGCGCTTACCTGGGTGGCGGGCTCCAGAATCGAAATGCCCGCGCAGTTGACCAGCCCGTGCATCGCGGGCAGCGACGCCAGCAACGCAGCCAATGGCTGGGAATCCGCGACGTCCACTTGCAACGTCTGGCACCCCTGGGTGGCCAATTTGTCGAGGGCAGAGGCATCACGGCCCATGGCATAAACCCCGGCGCCACTGTTGAGCAATTGTTGCACCACCTCCCAGCCGATACCGCTGGTGGCGCCAGTGACCAGAATCCGCTGGCCGGTGAAATCGAATCGGGCAGTATTCACAGTCAGGCTTCCTGCAAGCGATGCATGATGGGTTTGAGCGCCGGGTACAACGCGACGTAGTCAGCGAACAGGCGCGAATACAACTCGACGTTCCGGGCTTGGGGTTCGGCTCGGCGCTCCAGTTGCACCCAGCCCTTGTGCACCTGTGCGTCGTCCACCAGACCGACCGCATGCGCCGCCAGCAGGGCAGCACCCAGCGCCGCTTCGACTTCCTGCACGATGGTGTACACCGGGAAGTTGGTGACGTCGGCGATGATCTGCATCCACAGGTCCGAGTGGCTGGCGCCGCCGACGACGATCAGCCGCGGGTCCAGAGACTGCGCGCCACGGGTCCCCGCTTCGATGTTGTGCCGCAACGCGAAAGTGACGCCCTCAAGGACCGCGCGATACAGATGAATGCGGCTGTGATACAGGCTCAGGCCGACAAAACTGCCGCTCGCCTTCGCATCCCATACCGGGCTGCGCTCGCCCATCAGGTACGGCTGAAACAACACGCCGTCACTGCCGGCGGGAATCTTCATTGCCGCGCGTTCGAGAATGACGTGGCTGTCTTCGCCATTCTCACGCCCCTGCTGCTCTTCCGCCTGGCAGAACTGCTCGCGAAACCAGCTGACCGAGGCACCAGCAGTGATCGCGCCGCCAAAGATGTAGAGGTCTTTGGCGCCGTTGAACACGTGGGGAAAGCTGACCAGACCGTGACGCGCATCCACCTGTTGGTTGAGATACCCCCAGCACATGCTGGTACCAATCATCGCCACATGATTGCCGGCCTGAGTGACGCCTGCCGCGAACGTCGCCATGGCCGCATCGACACCGCCGCCAAGCAGCGGCGTACCGGTTGCCAGCCCGAGACGATCGGCCCATTCGGGCAACAGACCCCCGACCACGTCGCCGGAGTGCACCAGCCGCTCAGGCATCATCGACGCCGGTATGCCCAAGGCATCGAGCATCTCTGCCGACCAGCCCCGCGCTTTGACGTCGTAGATCCCGCCAATATTGCCGGCGGAGCTGTGGTCCACCGCGATCTCGCCGGTCAGACAAAAATTAATGTAGCTGTTGGGCGGCAGCAGGTAACGCGTGTCGGCCCAGACCTGCGGCTGGTTGTCCTTCAGCCAGAGCATTTTGGTGAAGCCGTAATAGCTGTCGACCCCGTTGCCGGTGATCGCGTGCAAGCGCTCAAGGTCAGCGTGTTCGTTGACCCACTCAACCTGTGCCTCGGCGCGCCGGTCCATCCAGATCAGGCACGGGTACAACGGCTTGATCTGTGCGTCGACCGCAATCCCCGAGCCGCCATACAGACTGCTGACGCACATCGATTTAACGCTGTCTTTGGGCACGTCGCTTTTGCGCATGCAGGCAGCCACGCAGATTTCCACGGCGTCGAGCCAGACCTGAGGCCATTGCTCCGCCCAGCGCGGTTTGGGCGTATCGACCTTATAACTGTGGCTATGCTGCGCGACGATCCGGCCCTGCGCATCGACCAACAGCGCCTTGGTGCTTTGGGTGCCGATGTCGACACCGATGACGTAATCCATCCGGGTGCGCTCTTGTTGTTATGTGACAAATGAAGGGCTCAAACGGCAGGAGCGCGCTTGCCCGCGAATCGCGTTGTTTCAGACGGTTATGCTGCCCCTGATACACCGCCATCGCCGGCCAGCGCGCTCCTCCAGATGGTCAATTATTGACGGGCTTGAGCAGCACCTTGATCGACTTGGTCGAGTCGGCCAGCGCAAACGCTTCGGCATAGTCGTTCAGACCAAAATCATGGGTCACGATGCCTTCGGAGGTCACCAGACCGCGCTCGAACAGGTCAATGGCGATGGGGTAGCAATAAGGGCCCAAGTGAGCCCCGCGCACGTCGAGTTCCTTGCGGTCGCCAATGATCGACCAGTCAGCGCTGGTCTCGGCACCGAATACGCTGAACTCGACGAAGCGGCCCAGCTTGCGGATCAGGTCCAGGCCCTGGGTGACGCCGATCGGCACGCCGGTGGTTTCGATGTAAACGTCACAGCCGTAGCCATCGGTCAGGCCATTGATGATCTCTCTGGCGTTGTCGCGGCTGGGGTTGATGACCACATCGGCGCCGAACTTCTTCGCCAGTTCGAGACGCTCGTCGACCATGTCGATGACCACCAGCTTCTTCGGTGTTTTCAACGCAGCGACTTGCACCATGCACAGGCCCAGCGTGCCGGCGCCGGCGATTACCAGTACGTCGTCGAGCTGAACATCACCCCGATTAACCGTGTGAATCGAGCAGGCCATAGGTTCGATCAGCGCTGAGTCTTCCAGCGAAACCGACTCTGGAATGTGATGCACGATGGCCGTTTTCGGAATGCGCATGTACTGCGCCATGCCGCCCTCGGCGACGTCTTTCTGGAAGCCGAAGATGTTGTGGACTTCGCACATCCAGTACTTGCCGGATTTGCAGAATTTGCACTTCTCGCAGGGCACGATCTGTTCGGCGATGACCTTGTCACCGACCTTTACCCCGAAGTGCTCTTCAGCGCCCTCGCCCACCGAGTCCACGTAGCCGAAAAACTCATGGCCCGGCACGACGGGTGCTTTGACCCAAGGGCTTTCGCCACCCCAGAACATTGCAGCGCCTGAATGACACTTGCAGTCACTGGCGCAGATCCCGCAGGCGCCGATGCGGATGACCAGTTCGTTGGCACGCGCCACCGGTTTGCTGATCTGCTCCAGACGGTAGTCTTTCGGCGCATGGCAGACGACGGCTTGCATGGTGTTTGTAGTGTTTTGTTCCATGTCGGTTCACCTGTTTTGGGTAAGTGATGATTATGGCCACTTGGGAGTGGGAGAACTGTAGGAGCCGGCTTGCTGGCGAATGAGGCCGCTCGGACACATCCGCTGCGACTGACCCACCGCGTTCGCCAGCAAGCCGGCTCCTGTGGGCGTCAGCTTGGGGCAAATCGCAACGCTCCCTCTCGCACGACCGCAGCCTATTCAATGCATCCGGTTATTTATGCCGCTGCCGACTGATAAAGATCGCCAGCAAGATGATTCCGCCCTTGATCACGCTCTGCACATAGGGCGAGACGCCGAGCATGTTCAGCCCGTTGTTGAGCACGCCCAACAGCATCGCGCCCACCAGCGTGCCGATGATCACGCCACGACCGCCGGCAATCGACGCGCCGCCCAGCACAACCGCCGCGATTGCGTCGAGCTCGAAGCCGACGCCCGCGTTCGGTTGCCCGCTCATCAGCCGTGACGACAACACCAACCCGGCAATCGCCGCCGTCAGCCCGCTGATCGAGTACACCAGCAGCTTGAACCGCGAGGCGCGCACGCCGGACAGGCGCACAGCTTCTTCGTTACCACCGATGGCATAAACGTAGCGGCCGACGCGGGTGTGCTGCAGCAGTACCCAGGCGAAAAAGTAGGTCGCCAGCATGATCAGAATAGGCACCTGAATGCCAAACAGCGTGCCGCGCCCGAACCAGGCAAACCAGTCGGGCATCCCGGAAATCGGATAGCCGTCGGTGTACATCAGGCCAAGCCCGCGGGCGATGCCCATGGTCGCCAGCGTGACGATGATCGGTGGCATCTTCAGGTACGCGACGAAGATCCCGTTGCCGACGCCAAAACCCACACCAATCAGCAACCCGATGAGAATCGCAATCGGTGGCGGCACACCCGCCACCATCAGCCCTGTGGTCAGCGTGCCGGACAACGCCATCACCGGCCCGACGGACAAATCGATACCGCCGGTGAGAATCACGCAGGTCATGCCCACCGCGATAATCGCGTTGATCGACACCTGCCGGGCGATGTTTTCCAGGTTGGCCCCAGTGAGAAACTTGTCGCTGGCAAAGATCATGAAGACCGTCACCACGACCAGGCCCACAAAGGGATAGAACGCTGGCGAGCGGATCAGTTGAGCGAAGTTGAGCTTCATCCGGTTGGGCTGCGCAGTCATGGGTTTAATGGAGGTGTTCACTGTTGGAGCTCCCGGTGGCGTAGCGCATCACTTCCTGCGGGTTGATGGCCGAAGCCTCCAGCACATTGACGATAGCGCCCTTGTTGAAAACGGCCACGCGGTCGCACATACCGATGATTTCCGGCAGTTCCGAAGAGATCATGATGATCGCGAAGCCTTGTTCGGTGAGTTTGCGCATCAGGGTGTAGATCTCCGCTTTCGCACCGACGTCGATGCCTCGGGTCGGCTCGTCGAAGATCAGGATGTCGCAGTGATGGTTGATCCAGCGCGCGATCACCACCTTCTGCTGATTACCGCCACTGAGGTTGATAACCCGGCTCTCGCAGCTTGGCGCCTTGATCGACAGCTGCTTCATCAGCTCGCCCGTGGTGGCGTCTTCCTTGTGCCGGTCGAGCAGATGCGCCGCGCCTTCGTACTTGCCAAGGTTGTTCAACGAGATGTTTTCACGAATGCTGAAATCGACGATCAGGCCTTCGCTCTTGCGGCTCTCCGGCAACAGCCCGATGCCGCTGGCCAGTGCCTGCGCAGGATCGTTGAGGTGCGCCGGCTGGCCGCGCAACAACACATCCTTGCTGACCACCGGCAATGCGCCGATCACGCCCAGCGCCAACTCCGTGCGCCCCGACCCCACCAGCCCGGCAAACCCGAGAATCTCGCCCTTGTGCAGATTGAAGCTGTTATGCGGACCGTTACGCGTGAGCTGGATGTCCCGCACTTGCAGCACGATGTCGCCTTGGGCGCGGGACTGCTTGGGTGGAAAGCTGGCCTCAAGACGGCGCCCGACCATCATCTCCACCAAGGTGTCGATGTCGCTGTCGGCAACCGTCAGTGCGCCCACGTTGGCGCCATCGCGGAGCACGCTGATGCGATCGCAGACCTGAAAGATTTCTTCCAGATGGTGGGAGATGAAGATCACCGCCACGCCCTGACTTTTCAGCTCGCGCATGATGTCGAACAGCAGCTCGGCTTCGGACGGTGTCAGGGTCGCGGTGGGCTCATCGAGAATCAGCAGACGCGCTTCGAGGGCCAGCGCCTTGGCAATCTCGACGAACTGTTGCTCGGCCACGCTCAAGTGCTGCACCGAGCAATCCAGATTGATCTTCACGCCCAGCCGGTCAAACAACGCGATGGCTTTCTCGCGCATTTCATTTTTACGCAACAGGCCAAAACCGTTGACGATCTCGTGACCGAGGAAGATGTTTTCCACGGCATTGAGATAGGGAATCAGGCTGAATTCCTGAAAGACAATCCCGATGCCCGCCGCGATGGCCTCGTTGTACGTCGCGAAATGCTGCTCGGCGCCGTCGATCAGAATGCTGCCCTTGTCCTGATGCTCGACGCCGGCAAGGATCTTCATCAGCGTCGATTTGCCCGCTCCGTTTTCGCCCAGCAACGCGTGTATCTCGCCACGCTCGACCTGCAGGTTGATCGACTTGAGCGCCTGCACGCCGGGGTAGCTTTTACAGATGTTTTCCAATTGCAGAAGGCAGCTCATGCGCACCTCGTCGCAGCACTAGCACTGCGCAGCCCGGAAGAATCGGTGATGCGCGCCTGGCCGGGATGACATCAGGCGAGCGATCTCACGCGCGTTACCAGGTGAAGGTTTTGGCCTTCGCCTGATCCACCAGCAGGATGTCCACCGGGATGGTCGCCGGGACTTGCGAGCCCCACTTCTTGGCGAGCGCCAGGCCCAACGCAAGGCGCACCTGGTCACGCGGGTACTGAGCGGAGGTGGCGATGAACTTGCTGTTGGGCTTCTGGATTTCTTTGACGGCTTCTGGCGCGCCGTCGACGCTGGTCAGCTTGACGTCCATGCCGCTGGATTCGATGGCCGCAAGCGCCCCCAGCGAACCGTTGTCGTTGACGCTGAACAGACCTTTGAGATTGGGCTGGGCCTGAAGCATGTTCTCAGTCACGGTCAGGGCTTGATCACGCTCCTGCTTGCCGTTCTGAATGCTGACGATCTTGATGTCCTTGTACTTGCCCAGCGCTTCCTTGCAACCGCGAACGCGCTCAAGGATCGGCACCACGGCGATGCCATCGAGAATGCCGACATCGCCCTTGCCGCCGATGTTCTTCGCCAGGTAGTCGCAAGCCTGCACGCCGGCGTCGAAGTTTTTCGAGCCGACGAAGGAGTCCAGCGGACCATTGGCCTGGGCGTCAACCGCAACCACCACGACGCCTTTGTCATGAGCCTGCTGCACGGCCGACTGCACGCCTACCGAGTCGGTGGGGTTGATGATCAGGATATCGATGCCCTTCTGCAGCATGTCTTCGATGTCGCTGATCTGCTTGGACACATCGTGACGAGCGTCCGTGACCAGCAACGTTGCGCCGATACTGGTCGTGGCGTCCTGAAGGGCGTCCTTCATGGTCACGAAATAGGGGTTGTTGATCTCTTGAAACGAAGCGCCGACTTTCAGCGGGCCGGTTTTGGCTGCGTCGGCGGCTTGAACAGTGACAGCGCTGGCGCAGGAAACAGCGACGGCGAGCGTACAGAGAGCGGCGCGAACGCCCTTTTTGAGGCGAATTGTCATGGCGAAAATCCCGTTGTTTTTATTGTTAAAGCGGAAAATGTCATCGTTAACATTTTCGAAATTAGCAGAGAAACCGGGGCCCCGCAATACGCGGATTCGACCGTTGGTAAGCACGGTGCGGCGACCGTTGGTGAGTTTCCTTACGCGGGCGCGTTGACAGCATAAAGATCTCTGCCGATACTCCGATTCGCGTTGTACGACAACGCATAACCGATAACAAAAATAAAAAGGATGCTCCCATGACGATGACTGTCAGTCGGTGCCTGTCGCGCCGGCAAACACGCCACACTCCTCCCCTTTCTTGCACCCCATTGCCGTCGTCAGCGTCCTTGCGCGCCGCGACGTCAGCCGAACCGCACGCGCGCGACTGATCCAGAGCGTCCGTCCGTTCAGGCAGTGAGCCTCATTCAAAACCGGTGACCCGAGCACCCATGTCCACTTCGTTGGCGTCCCTAAGGCGACCTTCGATGCAGGACCGTTTTGTCCGCAGAAAGGGAGAACAATAAGAAATGAAGATCCAGACCCATCGTTCGTGGCTGTTGCTTGGCGCTGGCAGCGTCGCGTTCAGCCTGCCGTTGATGAGCCTCGCTGAAGGCTTTGTCGATGACACCAAGGCTACGCTGAACCTGCGCAACGCCTATTTCAATCGCAACTTCGTCAACCCGGCGAACCCTCAGAACTATGCCGAAGAATGGACGCAAAACTTCATTCTCGACGTGAAATCCGGATTCACCCAGGGCACCGTCGGCTTCGGCCTCGATGTGCTGGGCATGTACTCCCAGAAGCTCGACGGTGGCAAGGGGACAGGCGGCACGCAGTTATTGCCGATCCATGACGACGGCCGCCCCGCCGACAACTTCGGTCGCCTGGGCGTGGCGGCGAAAGCACGGGTCTCCAACACGGAACTGAAGATCGGCGAATGGATGCCGGTGCTGCCGATTCTGCGTTCCGACGATGGTCGTTCGCTGCCGCAAACCTTCCGCGGCGGGCAAATCACTTCCAAGGAAATTGCCGGCCTGACGCTGTACGGCGGCCAGTTCCGGGGCAACAGTCCGCGTAACGATGCGAGCATGGAAGACATGTTCATGAACGGCAAATCTGCCGCGTTCAAATCGGATCGCTTCAACTTCGGCGGTGGCGAATACACCTTCAACGAAAAGCGCACCCAGGTCGGCCTCTGGTACGCACAGCTTGAAGACGTGTACCAGCAGGAGTTCCTGAACTTCATTCACAAGCAACCGATTGGCGACTGGACCGTCGGTGCGAACCTGGGCTACTTCATCGGCAAGGAAGACGGCAACAAGCTGGCCGGCGAACTGGACAACAAAACTGCTTACGCGATGCTGTCGGCCAACTACAAAGGCAACACCGTTTACCTGGGCCTGCAAAAGGTTTACGGCGATGACCAGTGGATGCGGGTCAATGGCACAAGTGGCGGCACACTGGCGAACGACAGCTACAACTCAAGCTACGACAACGCCAAGGAACGCTCCTGGCAGCTGCGTCACGACCTGGACTTCGCGATATTCGGCGTCCCCGGCCTGACGCTGATGAACCGCTACATCAGTGGCGATAACGTACACACCGGCACCGTGACCGACGGTAAGGAATGGGGACGTGAATCCGAACTGGCTTATACCGTCCAGAGCGGTACGTTCAAAAGCCTGAACGTGCGGTGGCGCAACTCGTCGATGCGACGCGATTACAGCACCAACGAGTTCGACGAAAACCGCGTGTTCATCAGCTATCCGATCTCGCTGATGTGAGAGGCCGAAACGCCGTCGCGCGCTGTCAATGAGACGGGCTTTGGCCTGAAAGCGTCGGGCATCACTCCGCAAAAAGTGATGCGCTTGAACTGGCCCCTTCCCGGCTGAAGCCGGTCCCACTGGCGTACTGAGTGCGGTCAGTGGGATTGGCTTTAGCCGGAAAGGGCCGGGCGTCACGTCGCAAAAAGGAAGGGTATTTCGCCACGACTTGCTGCACCGGGACGGCGATTTAATACAGGGCCCTGAGGGGCTTACACCTTCGTCGCGTTGACAAAATTTGCGGGCCCTGTTGATAATCCCGCAAACGTCATACGACAACCGATGACACCATAAAAACAACATCAGAATCAGGGTTTCCACGATGACTGAATTCAACGCTCAGGCGCCGCTCAATCGCATTTTGCTGACGGGCGCTGCTGGCGGTCTCGGTAAAGTTCTGCGCGAAAGCCTGCGCCCCTTCGCCAGAACCTTGCGTCTTTCCGATATCGCCGCTATCTACCCAGAAGCGCGTCCCCACGAAGAAATTCAGCTCTGCGATCTGGCCGACAAACAAGCGGTCCACGACCTGGTCGAGGGCGCCGATGCCATCGTGCATTTTGGTGGCGTGTCGGTGGAGCGGCCTTTTGAAGAAATCCTTGGCCCTAACATCTGCGGCATCTTCCATATCTACGAGGCCGCGCGCCGGCATGGTGTGAAGCGGGTGATCTTCGCCAGCTCCAACCATGTCATCGGTTTCTACCGTCAGGATGAAGTCATCGACGCCAGCGCGATGCGTCGCCCGGACAGCTACTACGGCCTGTCGAAGTCCTATGGCGAGGACATGGCCAGCTTCTACTTTGATCGCTACGGTATCGAAACCGTCAGCATCCGCATCGGCTCCTCGTTCCCCGAAGCACAGAACCGTCGCATGCTTGCCAGCTGGTTGAGCTATGACGACCTGACGCAGTTGATCGAGCGCGGCCTGTTCACGCCGAACGTCGGCCACACCGTTGTTTACGGCGCTTCCGACAACAGCACAGTGTGGTGGGACAACCGATTGGCCAACCACCTGGGCTATCAGCCCAAGGACAGCTCCGAGCAGTTCCGCAGCAAAGTTGAAGCGCAGCCATTGCCGCCGGCCGATGACCCTGCAATGGTTTATCAGGGCGGTGCGTTCGTGGCGTCAGGTCCGTTTGGCGACGAGTAAGGTTCTACGATGACCGGGCTGACTGCGAGGCTGGCCCTCAATAACAAAATCACGGAATGATCGTCATGGCTGCTGAGCTGATTCTCGATGCACGCAACGCGACCGGAGAATCCCCGGTCTGGAACGCACAGGAACGGGCACTTTACTGGGTCGATATTCCGGCCCGTCGCCTGCACCGCTGGAGCCCGCAGGACTTATCGACAACGAGCTGGGAAGCGCCGGAGATGCTCGCTTGCATCGCCTGCTACGGCGACGGCAGCTGGCTGGCCGGCATGGAGAGCGGCCTGTTCCGCATTCAGCCTCAGAACAACGGCACCCTTGCCACCGAACTGCTCAGCAGCGTGCAGCATGCCACCGAGACCATGCGCTTTAACGATGGCCGCTGTGACCGCCAGGGCCGTTTCTGGGCCGGCACCATGTTGATGGACATGTCCAAGGCCGCGACAGTGGGTTCTGTCTATCGCTACAGCGCCGGCCAGACCGAGCCGCTCACCGCGCAGCTCACCGACATGATCGTGCCCAACGGCCTGGGCTTCAGCCCGGATGGCAAGATCATGTACCTCTCGGACTCGCACCCATCGGTGCAGAAGATCTGGGCCTTCGATTACGACACTGACACCGGTACGCCGCACAATCGTCGCCTGTTTGTCGACATGACTCAATACCCTGGGCGACCAGATGGCGCAGCAGTGGACGCCGACGGCTGCTACTGGATCTGCGGCAACGACGAAGGCCTGATTCACCGCTTCACGCCTGCGGGCAAGCTTGATCGTTCCCTCGCGGTACCGGTGAAGAAGCCGGCGATGTGCGCCTTCGGTGGTGCAAACCTCGACACCCTCTACGTGACCTCGATACGCCCGGGCGGAGACATCAGCGACCAGCCGCTGGCCGGCGGCGTGTTCGCTTTGCAGCCGGGTGTCCAGGGTCTTGAAGAACCTTTGTTCAAGGGCTGAGCCACAGGCTTGGCCCGCTACGACGCAACGCCGCTGTACCGATCTATCTGAAAACAATAACAACACCGGAGACATCCATGGACTTCAAACGCAAGTTGCTCCTCGCCGCACTCCCTTTGGCGCTGTGCCTCTCAAACACAGCGTTGGCGGAGATCAAAATCAAGTTCGCTGAAGTACACCCCGCAGGTTATCCACCCGTTGTCGCCGAACAGGAAATGGGCAAAAAACTCGAGACGCAAAGCAAGGGCGAGATCAGCTTCAAAATGTTCGCCGGCGGTGTGCTGGGTTCCGAGAAGGAGGTGGTTGAGCAACTTCAAGCCGGCGCCATCCAGATGACCCGCGTCAGCCTTGGCATTGTCGGTCCGGTGGTACCGGAGGTGAACGCCTTCAACCTGCCATTCGTGTTCCGTGACCATGCTCACATGCGCAAGGTCATAGACGGTGAGATCGGCCAGGAGATGCTGGACAAGATCACCAACTCAAACTTCAACCTGGTCGCCCTGGCCTGGATGGACGGCGGCACGCGCAACCTCTACACCAAAAAACCTGTGCGTGACATCGCTGACCTCAAGGGCATGAAGATTCGCGTTCAGGGCAACCCGGTGTTCATCGACACCATCAACGCGATGGGCGGCAACGGCATTGCCATGGCCACCGGTGAGATTTTCAGTGCTCTGCAAACAGGGGTCATCGACGGCGCTGAAAACAACATGCCGACGCTGCTCGAGCATAACCACTATCAGAACGCCAAGTTTTACACCCTCACCGAGCATTTGATCCTGCCTGAGCCTGTCGTGATGTCGAAAACGACCTGGACCAAGCTGAGCCCCGAGCAACAGGCGCTGGTGAAAAAGCTGGCCGTCGAGGCTCAAGCCGAAGAGCGCGTCCTCTGGGACAAGAAATCCGCCGACAGCGAGGCAAAACTCAAGGCTGCCGGGGTTGAGTTCATCACGCTCACACCTGCCCAGAAGAAAGCCTTTTACGACGCTACAGCAAGCGTACGCGCTCAATACGGCGCGCCTTATGCCGACCTGATCAAACGCATCGAAGCCGTTCAATAAGTCCTTCAGCCCGATAGCACTGCGGTGGCGGCCCCTGGCCGCTCACCGCCGTTGTGGTGAGCCTATGAAAAACACGATTCTGCGCTTCAATGACGCACTGTATCGCCTCTGCATCGGGATCGCGGGCCTGTCGATGCTGACCATGGCACTGATCATCCCGTGGGGCATCTTCGCCCGCTACGTGCTGGGATCCGGCTCAAGCTGGCCGGAACCGACCGCCATTCTCCTGATGGTGGTGTTCACTTTTTTTGGCGCCGCTGCGAGTTACCGCGCCGGCGCGCACATGGCCGTGAACATGGCCACTGAGCGAATGCCTGCTGCGCTGCGCAGCGTGCTGGCGGTGGTCGTGCAACTCCTGATGGCGGTGGTGTGCCTGTTCATGATCACAAAAGGCATGAAATTGTGCATGACCACCTGGAACCAGTTTCTCGGCGAAATGCCGTCGCTGCGTGTGGGCATCTCTTATTTGCCGATACCGTTGGGCGGCGTGCTTACGCTGATCTTCGTATTGGAAAAGCTGTTTCTGGGTGACCAGAGCCACCGTCGGGCGGTGAGTTACGAAGTGATCGAATCAAGCGAAGAGGCAGCATGATGGACGCATTTATTCTGTTGGGCAGCTTCATCGCGTTGATCTTGATTGGCATGCCCGTGGCCTACGCCCTTGGGCTGTCGGCACTGATCGGCGCGTGGTGGATCGAGATTCCGTTCGACGCGCTGATGATTCAGGTAGCAGGCGGCGTGAACAAGTTCTCGTTGCTGGCGATCCCGTTCTTCGTTCTGGCCGGCGCGATCATGGCCGAGGGCGGCATGTCGCGGCGACTCGTGGCATTTGCCGGCGTGCTGGTGGGCTTCGTGCGCGGTGGCCTGTCGCTGGTGAACATCGTCGCTTCGACCTTCTTCGGTGCCATTTCCGGGTCTTCGGTGGCCGACACGGCATCGGTGGGTTCGGTGCTGATTCCGGAGATGGAGCGCAATGGCTACCCGCGGGATTTTTCTACGGCGGTAACCGTCAGCGGTTCGGTGCAGGCCTTGCTCACGCCCCCCAGTCACAACTCGGTGCTTTACTCGCTGGCGGCCGGCGGTACGGTGTCCATCGCCTCGCTGTTCATGGCGGGCATCATGCCGGGGCTGTTGCTCAGCGCCGTGATGATGGGCCTGTGCATGATCTTCGCCCGCAAGCGTAATTACCCGAAAGGCGAAGTCATCCCGCTGCGCAAGGCGCTGAAAATCGCCGGGGAAGCCCTGTGGGGCATGATGGCGATGGTGATCATCCTCGGCGGCATTCTCTCGGGCGTGTTCACCGCAACCGAGTCTGCAGCGATTGCCGTGCTGTGGGCGTTCTTCGTCACCATGTTCATCTACCGCGATTACAAATGGCGCGACCTGCCCAAGCTGATGCACCGGGCTGTGCGCACCGTTTCCATCGTCATGATTCTGATCGGTTTCGCCGCCAGCTTCGGTTACATCCTGACGCTAATGGAAATCCCGATGAAGATCACCACGGCGTTTCTGACCCTGTCGGATAACCGTTACGTGATCCTGATGTGCATCAACGTCATGCTGCTGTTGCTCGGCACGGTGATGGACATGGCGCCGCTGATTCTCATCCTGACGCCTATCCTGCTGCCGGTGATTGTCGGCATCGGTGTAGACCCGGTGCACTTCGGGATGATCATGCTGGTCAACCTGGGGATCGGCCTGATCACGCCACCGGTGGGGGCCGTACTGTTCGTGGGCGCCGCGGTGGGTAAGGTCACGATCGAAGCCACCGTGAAAGCGCTGCTGCCGTTCTATGTGGCACTGTTCATGGTGCTGATGGCAGTGACCTATATCCCTGCGATCTCGCTGTGGCTGCCGAGTGTGGTGCTGTAACGGCTGAGCAAGACCTCACGCGGTGAGCTGAATCAAAAGCCCTCTTCTCGAGGGCTTTTTTTTGGGTCGCTAAATGCAGAACGTTCCACGACCGCCTCGAATCTCAAACCTGCAGATGCGTTTTTTGTAGGCGCGCGCTTGCCCGCGAAAGACGATCTTCCCACGACGCATCTGTCGCCTGGCTCACCGCCTTCGCGGGCAAGCGCGCTCCTACAACGGCATGGAGGCCTTGCCGCAATGCATTCGTGGCCTGGCACAGCGTTCGCCAGCAAGCCGGCTCCTACAGATTTTTGCGTACGCCCAAGGTCGGTGGTGTTAGCCGGATCGCCGGACTTTGCTTACGCGAAACGTTGCCGGTGTTGCACCGATCACCTGTAGGCGCGCGCTTGCCCGCGAAGGCGATCTTGCCGCAATGCATTCGCGGCTTGGCTGACCGCGTTCGCCAGCAAGCCGGCTCCTACAGATTTGCATACGCATCAGCGGCTTGGGAATGTTTGCTGGCGTGCGCCTGGAAGGCAAGTAGCTAAACACTCATAACAACTACATATCGTCATAACCAATCCGCATAAACACTTCTTCTATATTTATGCCAAATGGTGATTAGCGGACCGCTAATTTATATCTTTATGATCTGAGCCACCACAACCCATATTGAGGTTCAGGACATGGCGATTCAGATCAAACCCGTCGCGGGTAAAATTGGTGCCGAGGTGAGCGGCATCAAACTCTCGGCGGATGTCTCCCCGCAGGATTTCGATTTCATCACCCAGGCGCTGCTTGAACACAAGGTCCTGTTCTTCCGCGAGCAGTTCCTGAGCGACGACGAACACGAAGGATTTTCTCGCCGCTTTGGCGACCAGGTCCCTCACCCAACGGTTCGCTCGGCTGACAAAAGCAGCGCCATTCTGCACCTGGATGCCAGAGAAACCCGCGCCAACTCCTGGCATACGGACGTGACCTTCGTGGCCAACTATCCGAAAATTTCCATCCTGCGCGGCGTGGTCATCCCACCTTACGGCGGCGACACGGTATGGGCCAACACGGCGGCGGCTTACGCTGACCTGCCTGACAGCCTGAAGACTCTGGCTGATGGCCTTCGTGCGCTGCACACCAACGTCTACGACTATGCCGCCCCTCGTGACACTGGTGAAGCGGGCGTCAAGCGCTACCGCGAGCAGTTCACTGCGCAGGTCTACGAAACTGAACATCCGCTCGTGCGCGTGCACCCGGAGACAGGCGAGCGAAGCCTGTTGCTCGGGCATTTCGTCAAACAGATTCAGGGTGTCAGCAGCAACGATTCGAAACAGCTGATCCGCCTGTTTCATGATCGCATCACCCACCTCGACAACACCGTTCGCTGGCGCTGGAGCGAAGGCGATGTAGTCATTTGGGACAACCGCGCCACCCAACACATCGCCATCAACGACTACGGCCAGGCCGAGCGCGTCGTGCGCCGTACCACCGTGGCCGGTGACATCCCGATCGGGGTCGATGGCCGCGCGAGCCAGGCCATCAAACCCACCCCCGACACGCTCTCGCCAAAGACCGAGGCCGACAAAAAGCACCTGGCGGCTTGACCCCGCCACATCGCTCACTCTTAAAGGAATAACCGTCATGGCAAACGCCAAGCGAACATCTCTATTCAGCAAAACAAGCGTAGCTACCGCACTGGCGGCGCTGCTGATGATGCCCTCTGCACACGCCGACGTATTGCGCATTGGTGTCGCCAGCGCCGGTGGCGGTGATCCCGTCACCTTCAGCGGCTCGTCGCTGGGTATCGTGCGCAACCAGCAGCTGCTCGAAAAAGCCTTTGCAGGCACGGACACCGAAGTGCAGTGGTTCTTCTTCAAAGGCGCCGGCCCGGCCGTCAACGAAGCACTGTCCAACCAGCAACTGGACTTCGCCTACGAAGGGGACTTGCCTGCTGTCGTCGGCCGATCCAATGGTCTGGACACGAAGTTGCTCGCTGCCATCGGCGTGCGATCAAACGTGTACCTGGCCGTGCCCAAGGGCTCCGACATCAAGACCATCGAAGACCTGAAGGGCAAGAAAGTCGCGGTGTTTCGTGGCACCAATGCGCATCTGGTTTCGATCAAGCTGCTCGCTGACAAAGGCCTGACCGAACGCGACCTGAAGGTCATCAATCTGGACAGCGGCAGCAGTCAGGCAGCGCTCGCCTCCAAAGGCGTTGACGCGGCGTTCGGCGGTCGAGAGCTGTTCAAACTGCGTGACCAGGGGCTGATCGACATTATCTTCGACAACCCGGATAACAACGTGCGCTATACGCGCCAATGCGCCCTGGTGGTCCGCGGCGATTATGAAAAGCAGCACGCCGACAACGTGCAGAAAGTCGTCAACGTGCTGGTCGACGCTGCGCGATGGGAATCCGAATCTGCCAACCGTGACGCGGTGCTCAACGAGTGGGCGAAGACCAATGAGCCGTTGGCGTCGCTGAAGGCTGACTTCGAGCGCCTGGACTTGCGGGACAGCGCCTCGCCACTGGCGGATGGCTTCCTGCGCGGTCGCTATCAGGCCGTCGCTGACCAGGCCAAAGACGAAAAAATGATACGCCGCCCGGTGAGCGTCGAGGGCTGGTTCGACACCCGCTATCTGGACAACGCCTTGAAAGCCAAAGGTCTCGAACATTACTGGACCGCTTATGGCGCAGATGGCAAAACCTCAAATGCGACAACGGCGTCAACAGACGCTTCTGCTAACAACGGAGGTTAAGCCAATGTCTCGAGCAACCGCTGAAGCGCTTAACCCGGCGCAGCTTCCGGCAAAGCTAATCGCAAAGCCACTGGCGCCGGTCAAACGCCTGCCCAACGCTCCCCTGCGACCAGCTCGACGTGTGGCGACGCGCCTGCCCAATGGCCTCTGGCGAAACCGCGCCACCGACGCCGCGCTGGCGTGGTTGCTGCCGGTCGCATTGCTTGGGCTATGGTATGTGGGCGCCGAGCGCGGCTGGCTGTCCGAGCAAGTGTTGCCACCGCCCGCCTTCGTTTATCAGGCGCTGGCCGATCTGTTTGCCAGCGGCGACTTGTGGCTGAACGCGTCCGCCAGTCTGCAGCGCGTACTCGTCGGGTTTCTGGTCGGATCGTCTCTGGGTATAACGCTGGGCCTGGCGATGGGTTTGTCGAAGACCGTCGAGGATTATCTGTTGCCGACGTTCAACGCCCTCGTACAGATTCCGGTGCTGGGCTGGATGCCGTTTGCACTTTTGCTGTTCGGCATCGGTGAGCCGCTGAAGTACGTATTGATTGCCCACGCGGCGCTGGTCCCGGTCACGCTGTGCACGCTGCAGGCCTTTCATGAGGTGCCAAAGCGTTTGCTGGAGGTCGGCCGCGCGTACGGTTTCAGCCGCCGTCAGATCGTCACTGATATTGTCCTGCCTTCCGCCGTTGCGCCGATTTTCACCGGCTTGCGCCTCGGCTTCACCAAAGCCTGGTTGTCACTGGTCGTGGTTGAGCTGCTGGCTTCCAGTGAAGGGCTGGGTTATCTGATCGCCTACGGCCGGCAACTGTTTCAGCTCGACCTGGTCATGGCCGCCGTGGTGGTGGTCGGCACGATTGGCCTGTTGATCGACCGCGGATTCGAATTCGTCGAGCGGCGCCTCAACCGCGGCCGTCCGAGCAAGACCGGGAGGCTGGCATGAGCACATTGACCATCACTCAATCCTCCCAATCCCATCGCTATCGAGGCTGGGTCGTGCCGATCATGGCAGTCGCGGTGTGGTGGCTTGCCTCCAGCCAGGGCTGGAGCAGTTCGGGCCTGCTGGTTTCGCCGCAAAAAGTCGCCGTCACTGCCTGGGAGCAGGTCACGTCCGGGCAATTCTGGCGCGCCATTTCCGCCAGCCTGACACGTGACGTGAGCGGCTTTGTCATCGGCACCACGCTGGGCTTGCTATTGGGTTGCCTGCTGGGCCTTTCTCGCCTGTTCGAGCGTTTGGTGGGGCCGAGCTTCAATACGTTCAAGCAGATTTCGCTGTTCGCCTGGATCCCGCTGATCTCGGTCTGGTTCGGCCTGGGCGACGTGGCCAAAGTGGTCTTCCTGTCCCTCGCCGCCCTGGTCCCGGTCGTCGTCAATACCTGCGATGGCTTGCGCAGCGTGTCCCCTGCCCTGCTCGAGGTCGCCAGGGTCTACGGTTTCACCCGCTGGCAGACGATTATTGGCGTCATGCTGCCAGCGGCGCTGCCGTCGATCTTCACCGGCATCTACCTGGCGCTGGTGTATTCCTGGCTGGCGACTATCGGCGCGGAATACCTGTTGGTGTCGGGCAGCGGCATCGGCAACACGCTGATCGAAGGCAGCGAGCACTTCATGATGGATCTGGTGCTGTTCGGCATGATCGTCATCGGCCTGGTCGGCTGGGCGCTCAACCTTCTGGCGCGCCGCCTCGAGCAGCGCATGCAACGGCTGTACGGCATCACCCCACGCTGACGCCACCTCGGTCCGTCAGCCCTCAAGTTCCGCTCTTCTGCATTCAAAGGAAACGTAATGCCTGCCTCTCAGACCCGCACCGCAACCGCACCCGCTGTCCTTGCGCAATACGGCAACGGCCTGCGCCTTGAGAACATCAGCAAGCGCTTCAGCAGCACCGGCGGCGACACCCAGTTGCACGTACTGGATAACGTGCAGCTGGACATCGCGCCTGGGGAGTTCATCACCATCGTCGGCGCCAGTGGTTGTGGCAAGTCAACCTTGCTCAGGTTGATCCTCGGCCTGGATGAAGCGTATGAGGGGCGGATTCTGTTGGGCGACCGGCCCATCAACGGAACCGGGCTGGAGCGCGGCATTGTGTTTCAGGATCATCGGCTGTTTCCGTGGCTCACTGTCGAGCAAAACGTTGCGGTCGGTCTGAAGAACGCGCCGCTGAGCGCTCTGCAAAAACGCGAGACGGTGCGCGAACACATCGAGCTGGTCGGTCTGCAGGATTTCACTGAGTCGTATCCGCACCAGATTTCAGGAGGCATGGCGCAACGCGTGGCCATCGCCCGCGGGCTGGTCAATCGGCCGAGCGTTCTGCTGCTCGACGAACCCTTCGGCGCGCTCGACGCATTGACTCGCACACGACTGCAGCGCGAGTTACAGAACATCTGGCAGCAGGAAAAAATAACCATGGTGCATGTCACGCATGATGTCGATGAGGCGGTTTATCTCGGCGATCGTGTGGTGGTCATGCAGCCGCATCCGGGGCGCATCCGCCGTATCGTCGACATAGACCTGCCGCGCCCGCGCAACCGCAGTGATGCCCGGTTCATCGCTCTGCGTGACGACGTACTCAGCGACTTTGCCGAGCTGTCGTAGGTTGCACGGGGCGTGTTTCGGCGACTAATCCGCCTCGTCCACCGACACCCGATTGCGGCCGTTTTTCTTCGAGGCATACAGCGCCTGGTCCGCGCGCTCGATCAGCGTCTTGTAGTCATCCATGGGCGCGATCATGTCGGCGACACCCAGGCTGATGGTGCAGCGGATGGACTCGCCTTCGTGCATGACGTCCAGCGCTTCGACGGCGGCGCGCAGGCGCTCGGCAAACATCGCCCCGCCGTGTTTGTCGGTGTCGGGCAACAGCACGGCAAACTCCTCGCCGCCGTAACGGCCGGCGATGTCGGCGTCGCGGGTGTGCTCGCGCACCACGTCCGCAACGCGTTGAATAACCCGGTCACCGCATTGATGGCCATAGGTGTCGTTGACGCGCTTGAAGTGATCGATGTCAAACATGACCAACGCCGCCGAGGTGCCGTAACGCACATGCCGGGCATGCTCCAGCCGCAACGCTTCTTCCCAGTGACCGCGGTTGTAAAGGCTGGTCAGGCGGTCAGTGCTCGACAGCTTTTGCAGCTCACGATTGGCGGCCTGCAGCTGCAGACGGTTTGTCGCCACTTCGGTGACGTCGTAAATGACCAGGCACACATGGGTGATCACGCCGGTGGTAGAGCGCAGCGGCAACAGCGTGGTGTTCTGGTACATGAACTCTTCTTGCCCGGTGATGGGCTGATAGCTTGGAAAGCGAACCAGATAAGGGCGCTGTTCCCAAATCGTGAACGCTGGCGTGCCCAGCGTCATCACGCTGTCAATTTTGTTTTTTAACCAGCGCTCATTGAGCTCGGGAAACAACGAGAAGAACGAGCGGTTGGCCGCTTTGTAAGACAACACCCCGGAACGGTTCTCCATGAAGGTGTTCCACACGTGAACCTGATACGCGTGATCCAGCACCACTACGCCGACATCAATGCTCTGAGTCACAGTCAGCAGCCAGTGCAGTTCCTTGAAATCAATTAGATCACTCATGGGTCAGCTCATCAGATGTTCAAGTTTTCGGGACATCAGCTCGACCGACTCTTCGGTGAACAACATCAATAGATCGAAGTGGATGTGATGGCCCTCGAGGCTGTAGCTGATTTCCACAGCCAGCGTTTTTTTCCAGCGCCGCTCATTCGAGCGGATGAGCTCTTCAATGCCGCTGTGCAGTCCCAGCACTTGAGGGTGGCTTTGTGAAAACACAACGTCGAGCTGCTCTGCGATTCCGCTAAGACAGGCGCCGATCAGGATGGAAGACAGGTCCAGCAACATCTCCATGTCGGAGTAGTCGGCGTCATCGACCTTCATCAGCTGCGCCATATCGGTGATTTCCGAGTCATGAAACAGCAGCAGCGCTTCCCCGGCGATACCGCCACCGATATAACCTTGGCAAACCGCAGTCAGGCGATCACTCGCCTGGGCATCGGCGAGTGCCATGTGCAGCTCCCCGACCTCCAGCATGTTCACGTTGGGCACCGGTAGTTGCACGAATACGCCGAGTACCCGCGCCAGCAATGCCGCCGCGCGTCCCATGGCGACGTTTACGGTTTCCCGAAACGCGTCATGGAAACTAATGGGGTTCTGGTCGGCATTCGTGCCCGAGGCGAGCGTTTGCGTAGCCGTCTCGCCGGTGAGTCCCAAACGCTGAAGGGTTTGATGTAACTGATCCGGATCAGCCGGTTTTTTCAGGAAAGCCAGCGCGCCCAGTTCCAGCGTGCGCCGGACGGCCTCTTCCTGAACGTCGCCGGAGACGACGATGACGCTGGCTTGCAGCTTTTCTGCGCGGATGGCCGCGAGGGTCTGATAGCCATCCATGTCTGGCATCGTCAGGTCCAGCAGCACAACCTGCCCCAAGCCCTGGCGGATCGCCTCGATCCCTTCACGGCCATTGGTTGCGGTGGTAACCGACACGTCCCATTCGGGCGGAAGGGCTTTAATCAGCTGCTTGCGCGCCATGTTGGAGTCGTCGCAAATCAACAGGGGAATCGTGGGCATCTACTTCTCACAGCAAAAGAGTTTCAAGCCTGGCATGGTGTGCATCAGCATGGCGGTTGGCGAAGCAACGGCGATCGGACGTGCTCACTACAGGGTAGGCGAGATCAGGAATGGCGAATGGGTAGATTCTCCACCCAATCTGCGATGGGGTGCGTGATATGCAAATTATGTGCTCATCTGATCTGGTTCCAGGCGCAACAGACCCAGCCTTAAGTCCACTTGAATAATCTACCTGTGCGTAGTCCAAGATGAACAACAGCCGCTCAGCCAGCGTCGGCGGGTGCCTTGATTGCGACGGCCCGTCATCGCAAAGGCAAAAAAAAGCCCCGACGCATGCGCCGGGGCTTCTCACGCTCCCGGTTATCGGGAGCGCTTGTTCAAACCTGAGACCGTTCAGCTGACGACATTCACACTGTCAGCGGGCCGGCCATCAGACCTGATCAGGTATGACTTACTCTGCTTTCAGGCCGTCAGCCGAAACAGCTTTGACGCCTTTGATTTTTTTGGTGATTGCTACAGCGGTTGTCTTCTGCGACTCGGTGACAGCGACTGTCGACGACAGGGAAACAACACCTTTGTTGGTCTCTACCTTGATGTCGGAGCCTGGAATGCCTTTTTCGGTCAGCAGATCAGATTTAACTTTGGTGGTGATCCAAGTGTCGGAAGTCGCTTCTTTGGTCTTGGCAACTTCGTTTGCAGCAACAGTCATCGGAGCCTGGGCAGAGGTCTGAGCCATGGCTACGTTGGCCATAGTCAGAGTCAGAGCAGTGGCGGTAGCAGCAGCGATAGCGAACTTCTTCATACGGGTAACTCCTGTTTTTCTCAGAATCTGCGCCAACATCATTGGCTGCAGGGTTACCGGTATATATCGCAAGCGCTGTGCCAACAGCGAAGCGCTAAACAAATCCTTATAAATCAATGGCTTGTGTTTTAGCGGATCCACGCTGGTCGTGCAGATTGCCCGCTTTAGGAAAGTTCCGCTTGCAACTTGCATGTTCTGACAAGCAGCAACCCTGACCCACCACACCGCAAGCCCTTAATTACGCTCAAAAAAAAGAGCCCCGAAGGGCTCTTTCTCAAGCGAGCACAGGCGGAGGGTTAGACCCCCGACGCCTTGGCAGCAGCAACGTCCTTGATCGACAGTTTGATACGACCGCGGTTATCCACGTCCAGTACCAAAACTTCGACTTCCTGACCTTCCTTCAAGATGTCGGTCACTTTCTCAACGCGAGCGTCGCTCAACATGGAGATGTGCACCAGGCCATCTTTGCCCGGCAGGATGTTCACGAACGCGCCGAAGTCGACGATGCGCTCAACCTTACCGATGTAGATCTTGCCGATCTCGGCCTCAGCAGTGATGCCCAAAACGCGCTGGCGTGCAGCTTCAGCCGCTTCTTTGGTCTCGCCGAAGATTTTGATCGAGCCGTCGTCTTCGATATCGATCGAGGCTTTGGTTTCTTCGCAGATGGCACGGATGGTCGCGCCACCTTTACCGATCACGTCGCGGATCTTGTCGGTGTCGATCTTCATCGCAATCATGGTCGGCGCGTTTTCCGACAGCTCGGTACGCGACTGACCAATGATGGTGTTCATCTGGCCCAGGATGTTCAGGCGAGCGTCCAGTGCCTGACCCAAAGCGATCTCCATGATCTCTTCGGTTATGCCTTTGATCTTGATGTCCATCTGCAGCGCAGTAACGCCTTTGGCGGTACCGGCCACTTTGAAGTCCATGTCGCCGAGGTGGTCTTCGTCACCCAGGATGTCGGTCAGGATGGCGAATTTCTCGCCTTCCTTAACCAGGCCCATGGCGATACCGGCCACCGGGGCTTTCATCGGAACACCAGCGTCCATCAGGGCCAGCGAAGCACCACAGACCGAAGCCATGGAGCTGGAACCGTTGGATTCGGTGATTTCCGATACGACACGGATGGTGTACGGGAACACGTCGGCAGCAGGCAGCATGGCCTGAACCGAACGACGAGCCAGACGGCCGTGACCGATTTCACGACGACCTGCGCCACCCATGCGACCACACTCGCCCACCGAGAACGGAGGGAAGTTGTAGTGCAGCATGAACGGGTCTTTCTTCTCGCCTTCGAGCGTGTCGAGCAACTGCGCATCGCGTGCAGTACCCAGGGTGGCCACGACCAGCGCCTGAGTTTCGCCACGGGTGAACAGTGCCGAACCGTGAGTCTTCGGCAGAACGCCAACTTCGATGTTCAACGGACGAACAGTCTTGGTGTCGCGACCGTCGATACGTGGCTTGCCGTTGACGATGTTTTCGCGAACGGTGCGGTACTCGATTTCGCCGAATGCCGCTTTGACTTCGCTGGCGGACGGGCTGCCGTCTTCAACGGCCAGCTTGGCAACAACCTGGTCCTTCAGCTCACCAAGGCGAGCGTAGCGATCGGCCTTGACGGTGATGGTGTAGGCCTCGGAGATCGCTGCGCCGAACTCGGAGCGGATGGCGCCCAGCAGTTCAGTGGCTTCAGCTTTCGGCGCCCAGTTCCAGGTTGGCTTGGCAGCTTCGGCGGCCAGCTCTTTGACGGCCTTGATGACCGACTGGAATTCGTCGTGTGCGAACAGCACGGCGCCCAGCATCTGGTCTTCGGTCAGTTCCTTGGCTTCCGACTCAACCATCAGTACCGCTTCTTCGGTACCGGCAACGACCATGTCCAGGCTCGATGCTTTCAGCTGTTCGTAAGTCGGGTTCAACAGGTAGCCGGTGCTCTCGTGGAAAGCAACGCGGGCGGCGCCGATAGGGCCATCAAAAGGGATGCCCGAGATGGCCAGCGCAGCCGACGTACCGATCATCGCGGCGACGTCTGGATCGGTCTTCTTGCTGGTGGAGACGACGGTGCAGACAACCTGCACTTCGTTCATGAAGCCTTCTGGAAACAGTGGGCGGATCGGACGGTCGATCAAACGCGAGGTCAGTGTTTCTTTTTCGGAAGGACGGCCTTCACGCTTGAAGAAACCACCAGGGATCTTGCCAGCGGCGTAGGTCTTTTCCTGATAGTGAACGGAAAGAGGGAAAAAGCCTTTGCTTGGGTCTGCATGCTTGGAGCCGACCACAGTCACGAGAACGGTGACGTCGTCGTCAACGGTGACCAATACAGCACCAGAAGCTTGACGGGCAATACGGCCAGTCTCGAGGGTTACGGTCGATTGACCGAATTGAAATTTCTTGATTACCGGGTTCACGGTTTCCTACCTTCTTTGTGGCTCTTGGGGAACTGGTTTCTTGCGAATTCTTGGGCGGCGAGGGGAATCGGACCCTTCGGCAGCCCAGATACAACTAGAGGCTGGGAGGCCGCCAGCCCACTGATAAAACCAGCGGAACATGACGACCAACCAACCTCTATCCGAGTCGTTATTAGCGACGCAGACCCAGACGACCGATCAGGGCGCTGTAACGGCTAACGTCCTTACCTTTCAGGTAATCCAGCAGCTTGCGACGCTGGTTTACCATACGGATCAGACCACGACGGGAGTGGTGATCCTTACCGTTGGCCTTGAAGTGGCCTTGCAGTTTGTTGATGTTGGCGGTCAGCAGTGCAACCTGCACTTCTGGCGAACCTGTGTCACCAACAGCTTGCTGGTAGTCGGTTACGATCTGAGCTTTATCTTCAACGCTGAGTGCCATGTGGGCATTCCTTTTATCAAGAAACCGCTCCGGGGAGACGGCTTCAACAGGCCGAGAGCAAACTCTCGTATTTAAATGTGAGGAGTGACCATGCCTGTTAACAGCCACCCTCGTACCGCCGTGCCAGGAAACCCTGCCGCGACGGGTCCGGTCACTCTGACCGAATCAGTCGACGTGGCGCAATGCGCCCGTCTTCACTCACTTCACCGATCCCGATGAAGCGTCCTTCATGATCCTGCACCCGCACCATGCCAAACTTCGGCGCGTCCGGGGCTCTTACTGGTTGACCGTGCAGCCAATAGAACGAACTGTGCTCCGAGAATTGCAACAGCGGCCAATCCAGCAACCCGCTGTCCGACGGCATCAGGAAACGGTCAACGGCTTCGTTGCCGCCTTCTGCGTGCACCGCCTCCAGCTCTTCCAGAGTTACGGTCTGAGCCAGCGTAAATGGTCCAGCCTGTGTACGACGCAGCTGGGCGACGTAAGCACCGCAGCCAAGCTTCTCACCAATATCCTCCACGAGGGTACGGATGTAGGTGCCTTTGGTGCAGTCGACGGCCAAACGGGCAGTGTCGCCTTCACACGCCAATAATTCCAGGCGCGCAATAGTAACAGAACGCGGTTCGCGCTCCACCACTTCCCCTGCCCGGGCCAGCTTGTACAACGGCTGGCCATCACGCTTGAGGGCTGAGTACATTGGCGGTATCTGACTGATATCCCCACGAAATGCCGGAAGCACCGCTTCGATATCCGCGCGACCAACGGTCACCGGGCGGGTCTGCAGCACTTCGCCCTCGGCGTCCGCAGTGGTGGTGGTTTTGCCCAACTGCATGAGGGTTTCATAACCCTTGTCGGAATCCAGCAGATACTGGGAAAACTTGGTGGCTTCCCCAAAGCACAGCGGCAGGACGCCGGTGGCCAGCGGATCGAGGCTGCCGGTGTGACCGGCTTTTTCCGCATTCAGCAACCAGCGCACTTTCTGCAGGGCCGCGTTGGAGGTAAAGCCCAACGGTTTGTCGAGCAGGATGATCCCGCTGACGTTACGGCGAATACGCTTGACCTGAGCCACGCCGTTACTCCTCCGAACCGTCTTGCTTCGGAGCGGTCTGGTGCTGACCATCTTCAGCCACTGCGCGCTCGATCAAAGCAGACAAGTGCGCACCACGAGCGACGCTTTCATCGTAATGGAAGTGCAGTTGCGGAACGCTGCGCAGCTTCATTTCACGGGCCAGCTGCATGCGCAGAAAACCCGCAGCAGCGTTGAGCACCTTGATTGATTGGGCGATCTCTTCGGCACTGTCCTGACCCATCACGGTCATGAAGATTTTCGCGTGGCCCACGTCGCGACTCACGTCGACGGCAGTGATGGTGACCAGCCCTACGCGGGGGTCTTTGATCTCACGACGGATCAGCTGTGCCAGCTCGCGCTGCATCTGATCGCCGATACGTTGGGTACGGCTGTATTCTTTTGCCATGTCTTGTTACCTGTCACTGACCCATGGCAAAAGCCATGTGGTCTGAAAGCGGCAAACGCCCGGCCTGGCAGAAGCCGGACCGGGCGTTGCGTTTAGAGTCCATGACCTGCGCCACGCAGCTGCATGCGGCGTAAGCCATGACTCCTGAAGCTCGCGATTTAGAGGCTGCGAGCCACTTGGACCTTCTCGAAGACTTCGATCTTGTCACCGACCTTGACGTCGTTGTAGCTCTTGACGCCAATACCGCATTCCATGCCGGCACGTACTTCGGAAGCGTCATCCTTGAAGCGACGCAGGGATTCCAGCTCGCCTTCGAAGATAACGATGTCTTCACGCAGTACACGGATTGGACGGTTACGGAAGACAACGCCTTCGATGACCATGCAACCTGCGATCGCGCCGAATTTCGGCGAGCGGAACACGTCGCGGACTTCGGCGATGCCCAGGATGTTCTCCCGAACGTCGCTGCCAAGCATGCCGGTGAGGGCCTTCTTGACGTCTTCGATGATGTCGTAGATGACGTTGTAGTAACGCATATCCAGACCTTCCTGCTCGACGATCTTGCGCGCGCCAGCATCGGCACGCACGTTGAAGCCGAACAGTACAGCGTTGGAGGCCAGTGCCAGGTTGGCGTCGCTTTCGGTGATACCACCGACACCGCCGCCGACTACGCGCACTTGCACTTCGTCGTTACCCAGGCCGTTCAATGCGCCCTGCAATGCTTCCAGAGAACCACGGACATCGGATTTGAGGACGATGTTAAGCGTCTTCTTCTCTTCCTGACCCATGTTCTCGAAGATGTTTTCCAGCTTGCCGGCGTGAGCACGGGCCAGCTTGACTTCGCGGAACTTGCCTTGACGGAACAGAGCCACTTCACGGGCTTTCTTCTCGTCGGCAACCACGCTCATCTCGTCACCAGCGTCCGGCGTACCGTCCAGGCCGAGGATCTCGACAGGGATCGACGGACCGGCTTCCTTGATCGGCTTGCCGTTCTCGTCGAGCATTGCCCGAACGCGACCGTAGTTGGAGCCGACCAGAACCATGTCGCCCTGACGCAGCGTACCGTCCTGAACCAGAACAGTAGCAACCGGACCACGGCCCTTGTCCAGACGCGATTCAACCACAACACCACGACCCGGGGCCGACGGCGTTGCCATCAATTCCAGTACTTCCGCCTGCAGCAGAACAGCTTCGAGCAACTCGTCAACGCCGGTACCCATCTTCGCGGAGACCGAAACGAAAGGTGTCTCGCCGCCCCACTCTTCAGATGTGACGCCGTGAACCGAAAGCTCACTGCGGATACGGTCCAGGTCGGCGCCAGGCTTGTCGATCTTGTTCACGGCAACCACCAGCGGAACACCGGCAGCCTTGGCATGTTGCACGGCTTCGATGGTCTGCGGCATGACGCCGTCGTCAGCTGCGACAACCAGAATCACGATGTCGGTCGCCTTGGCACCACGAGCACGCATTGCGGTGAACGCAGCGTGACCCGGGGTATCGAGGAACGTCACCATGCCACGCTCTGTTTCAACGTGGTAAGCGCCGATGTGCTGAGTGATACCGCCGGCTTCGCCAGCCGCAACCTTGGCACGACGGATGTAGTCGAGCAGCGAAGTCTTACCGTGGTCAACGTGGCCCATGACGGTCACAACCGGTGCACGGGAGAACGACTCACCTTCAAACTTCAGAGACTCGGCCAGGGAATCTTCAAGCGCAGTGTCGCTGACCAGGGTCACTTTGTGGCCCAGTTCTTCGGCAACCAGCTGGGCAGTTTCCTGATCCAGAACCTGGTTGATCGTGGCCGGGGTACCCAGCTTGAACATGAACTTGATGATTTCAGCAGCTTTGACCGACATCTGTTGAGCGAGATCGCCCACGCTGATGGTCTCGCCGATCTTCACTTCACGAACCAGTGGGCCGGTAGGGCTCTGGAAGCCGTGAGCGTTACGCTTCTTGAGCTTGGCCTTGCCACGACCGCCACGACGGAAACCGTCGCTCTCTTCGTCGGTAGTCCGAGGCGCGACGCGTGGCGCGGGAGCCTTTTCCTTGACCGATGCACGATGAGGAGCGTTCTTGCGATCGCCATCACCACCACCGCTGCGACGGTTGTTGTCGTCGTTGCGTGGTTTGTCGGGGCGACGTTGCTCGTCTTTCTTGCGGTCGGCAACAGGGGCAGGAGCTGGCGCCGGGGTTTCCCGTGCTGGCTCTGCCACTGGCGAAGCTGACGCTGCCGGGGCTGTATCAGCACCCGCAGTTTGCGGCGCTGAAGCAGAAGCAGGCTGACGACGCGCTTCTTCTTCGGCGCGCTGACGAGCTTCTTCTTCGGCCTTTTGGCGAGCGGCATTTTCTACCGCACGACGCTCGTCCAGCTCGCGCTTGCGTTCGGCTTCGATTTCTTCCGGGCTGCGCTGAACAAAGACTTTCTTTTTGCGTACTTCAACGCTGATGCTTTTGCTGCCAGCAACGCGCAGGGTGCTGGTGGTTTTGCGCTGCAAGGTAATCTTGCGCGGCTCTTCCACCTTGGCCTTGTGACCGCTTTTCAGGTGCGTCAACAGGGCTTGTTTTTCGACATCGGTCACAACTTGCTCGGCGGCGTTGTGCGGCAAACCTGCCTCACGCATCTGCTGTAACAGGCGCTCTACCGGTGTGTCGACCGTCTTGGCCAGTTCTTTCACCGTGACTTGCGTCATGCACTTCTCTCCTCAGGCCGCATCTACTTACTCGAACCAATGGGCTCGGGCGGCCATGATCAACTTGCCGGCACGATCATCGTCAATGCCGTCGATGTCGAGCAGATCG
>Ga0308169_10000292_pt1 | contig 84459 bp, 67 predicted proteins | sample PhyBR1_2_FD_202139 | JGI IMG/M metagenome (GOLD analysis project Ga0308169, IMG submission 202139) | Phyllosphere microbial communities from UC Gill Tract Community Farm, Albany, California, United States - DLSLSB.R1 | ecosystem: Host-associated > Plants > Phyllosphere > Unclassified | place...
CCACCGCTGCATCGTGCACCGGCAGAACGACGAGGCGCATGGCGTCTGGCGCCTGGAACATGAAGGCCGCGCCGTGTCGGTCAAGGTCCAGGGTGCGCTGTCGAGCAACGATGGCGACATCGTGCTGGGCTGGGCGCTCGATGGCCACGGCATCCTGGTGCGCTCGGAGTGGGATCTGGCAAAGTACGTCGACAGCGGCCGGCTGCGCATCGTGCTGCCAGGGTACACGCAGCCCGAGGCCGACCTGTTCGTCGTCTATCCGAACAAGCGGCGGCAGTCGGCGCGGGCACGGGCGTTTGTTGATTTTTTGGTGGAGCAGTTCGGGGCATGATGCCGCGCGATCATCCGGCGCGACAATGGCGAGAATCACGATTGCCGCGTGGATGACGTAGGGTGGACGGGTTCCCCGTCCACGCGGTGATGGTTGACGGCGAGATCATCTGGCGGGAAAACGGCGCCAGTCACGATCGCCGCGTGGACGGCATACCCTTCTACGACCGGCGGTCTCCGCCAGTGGTATTACTTGACGCCTGCCGCTGCCAGCGCCGTCATGTTGACGATGCGGCGCACGGTGGCGCTCGGGCTCAGGATGTGCACCGGCTTGGCCGCGCCCAGCAGAATCGGACCCACGGTCACGCCCTTGCCTGCGGCGACCTTGAGCACGTTGAACAGGATGTTGGCCGCATCCAGCGACGGCATCACCAGCAGGTTCGCGCTGCCCGTGTAGCCTGCGTCGATCTTGTACAGGTCACGGATTTCTTCCGACAGCGCAGCGTCGCCATGGATCTCGCCGACCACCGCCAGCTCGGGCGATTGCTCGGCCAGCAGCGCGCGTGCTTCGCGCATGCGCCTGGCGGACGGGCGCTCGGACGAACCTTGCGACGAGTGCGACAACAGCGCGGCCTTCGGCTCGAGACCGAAGTGCTGCAGCGTCTCGGCTGCCAGGCGCGTGATGGCCGCCAGTTCCTGGGCACTCGGCTGCTCGTTGACGTACGTGTCGGTGATGAACAGCGTGAACTTGTCGAGCACCAGCGCGTTCATCGCGGCCAGCACTTCGGCGCCCGGCGCCACGCCGATCTCGCTGCGCACGTGCTCCAGATGGTCGTCGTAGCAGCCGGTCATGCCGCAGATCAGCGCGTCGACCGTACCCGCCGCCAGCAGGCGCGTGCCCTGCAGCGTCGTATCGGCTTCGGCCGCAACAACGGTGTAGTCTAGGCCTTCACGCAGGCGCAGGCCCGCGTCCTTGATGGCGCGCTGCAGGACCGACGTGTCGCCGATCAGCACCGGATGGGCGATGCCCTCGTCGACCACGGCCTGCACCGCGCGCAACACGCGTGGCTCGGTCGCTTCTGCGTACGCCACCTTGCGCACGTCGGCGCGCGCCTTGTCGAACACCGGCTTCATGAAGAACCCGGTGTGATAAATCATCTGGCCCAGCTTGTCGCGGTAGGCGTCCATGTCGGTGATCGGGCGCGTTGCCACGCCCGATGCGGCGGCTGCTTCGGCCACGCGCGGTGCGATCGCGCCGAGCAGGCGCGGATCGAACGGCTTCGGAATGATGTACTCGGGGCCAAAGGCCAGGTCCTGGCCTTCGTAGGCCAGCGCCACCACGTCGCTCGCTTCGGCTTCGGCCAGTTCGGCGATCGCCGTTACGCAGGCCAACTTCATTTCGTCGGTGATGCGCGTGGCGCCACAATCGAGCGCGCCGCGGAAGATGTACGGGAAGCACAGCACGTTGTTGACCTGGTTCGGGTAGTCCGAACGGCCCGTGGCGATGATGACGTCCGGGCGCGCGGCCTTGGCCACTTCAGGACGGATCTCAGGTTCTGGATTGGCCAGCGCCAGGATGACCGGCTTGTCAGCCATCATCTTGACCATCTCGCCTGTCAGCACGCCGGCGGTTGAGCAGCCCAGGAACACGTCGGCATCCTTGACGACATCGGCCAGCACGCGCGCATCGGTTGCCTGCGCATAGCGCGCCTTGTTCTCTTCCATATTGGCGTCGCGGCCCTGCCAGATCACGCCGCGCGAATCGACGACGTAGATGTTCTCTTGCTTCACGCCCAGCAGCACCATCATGTCCAGGCAGGCAATCGCCGCCGCTCCGGCGCCGGAGGCGACCAGCTTGATCTGGCCGATGTCCTTGCCGACGACTTTCATCGCATTGAGCAGCGCGGCGGTCGAGATGATCGCGGTGCCGTGCTGGTCGTCGTGAAAGACCGGGATGTTCATGCGCTCGCGCAGCTTCTTCTCGATGTAGAAGCATTCCGGCGCCTTGATGTCTTCCAGGTTGATGCCGCCGACGGTCGGTTCGAGCATCGCGATGGCGTCGATCAGCTTGTCCGGATCGAGTTCGTCCAGTTCCAGGTCGAACACGTCGACACCGGCGAATTTCTTGAACAGGCAGCCCTTGCCTTCCATGACCGGCTTGGCGGCCAGCGGACCGATATTGCCCAGGCCGAGCACCGCGGTGCCGTTGGTGATCACGGCCACCAGGTTGCCGCGCGACGTGTAATCGAACGCGGTGGCCGGATCGGCAGCGATTTCTTCGCAGGCATAGGCCACGCCCGGCGAATACGCGAGCGACAGGTCGCGCTGGTTCGACAGCGGTTTGGTGGCGATGACTTCGATCTTGCCGCGGGTGGGGCTGCGGTGGTATTCCAGCGCGTCGATCCGCAGTTGGGTGTTCTGTGCTTCGTTCAGCGTACTGTCGGTGCTCATGTTCTTCCTATGCTTATTGGGTGATGCGGCATGGGAGGCGGGGCCGCCACAAGGCGCGCGCGCAACGATCCTCCCATTGTTGGGCAAACATTCTAGCCGAACCGACACCATCGCGTGCGCGACCGGTTCCCGCACGATCGTTCACATTTTCTGCACGTTCAGCAGTTCGACGAAGCGCGTCGCCGCCATGCCCAGCGGCCGTTCTTCGGTCCACACGATGTCGACGAAGAAGCGCAGCACATTGGTCAGATTGGCGGTCGGGATCTCGACCAGGTCGCCGCCCTGCACCGCCTCGCGCACCTGGCTCGCTGGCAGCCACGCCCAGCCCAGGCCCGCCTTGACCAGCGCCAGCGCGGCGATCGGGCTGTCGGTCTTCCACTGCAGCGATGACATTGCGATGCGCTGGTCCACCTGGTCGGTGTCGCGCCCCGCCACGACGATCTGGCGCTGCAGCAGCAGATCGGTGTCGCGCACCTGCGCCTCTTCGGCGCCCTTGAACATCGGATGGGCGCGCGCCGCCACCGCCACCAGGCGCTCCTCGGCCACTTCCTGGAATGCCTGATAGGGCGCCGCGCCATATCGCTCAAAGACAAGTGCCAGGTCGGCGCGCCCGCTGCGCACCATCGCCAGCGCATCGGCCTGCGGCGCGGTCAGCACCTCGACCTGCAGCAGCGGATGCTCGAGAGCCAGCGCGTGCAGCGCGGCGCTCCATGGCACGGTACCCAGCAGTTCGGGCACGAGCGCCAGCGTCAGCGACGCTTCCAGGCCCTGGCTCAGTGACAGCGCATGCACGTTCAGGCGCTGCAAGCCCTCGGCCAGCAGGCGCGCCTGCGGCAGCAGCGCCAGTGCCTGCGCTGTCGGCACCGGATTGCGACCGGCACGGTCGAACAGCTGCACGTCGAGCTGCGCTTCGAGATTTGCGATCGCCATGCTGACGGCCGACGGCACGCGACCGAGCGCACGCGCGGCTGCGGAGAACGAGCCATGGTCGATCGCCGCCAGGAAGGCTTTCACGTTGTCGAGGTCAAACGCCATCGTTCAATTCCATTGATAGGTGCTGACTTTTTTCATCACCAGATTCGACATAGTATCGGGCCTCACACAATCGGAGGCAATATGGTCTGGATACTGCTGGTCCTTGCAGGACTGTTTGAAATCGTCTGGGCCGTTGGCCTGAAATACACGGAAGGCTTCACGCGCCTGTGGCCTACGGCCGGCACGGTCGCCGCCATGATCGTCAGCTTCGGCCTGCTCGCCCACGTGCTCAAGACGCTGCCAATCGGGACCGCCTACGCGATCTGGACGGGGATTGGTGCCGTCGGCACGGCCCTGGTGGGCATCATCGTGCTTGGGGAATCGGCGTCACCGGCGCGGCTGGCGTGCATTGGCATGATCGCGGCGGGCATCGTCGGACTCAAGCTCGTTTCTGCAAACTGAGGTCAATGCGGGAAATGAATCGACAAATCGTTAGGACATTCTGGAAAAGCCGTGTATCTTCAACGATGCACCACATCAAGTCGTTGTTATTGTTGGCTTTTCTCTCCCGCCTCGCCTCTTCCGGCAGTCCAGTTTGATTCCCCCGCTTTTATCTTCTCTTGGTTGAACGTGCGTATTGGGCGATTTTGCCCATGTCACTGCAAAGGAATTCAACATGACTACCCAAACCGGCACCGTAAAATGGTTCAACGACGCAAAAGGCTTCGGCTTCATCACGCCTGATGGCGGCGGCGACGATCTGTTCGCGCACTTCCAGGACATCCAATCGGAAGGCTTCAAGAGCCTGGCCGAAAATCAGCGCGTGTCGTTCGAGCGCTCGACCGGCCCTAAAGGCGAAAAAGCCGGCAACATCTGCGCGATCTGATGCTGCCCTCGTGACGCCGCAGCGCGCACCACGCAGATAGCATGGGCGCAGCCGCAGCGCACATTGAAAAGCCCGCCAATCGGCGGGCTTTTTGCTATCTGGGCGTTCGGGGGTTCGTTGAACGCGTGGACGGGGAACCCGTCCACCCTACGTCATGTCGGTACCATGACGACGGTCCCCATGCCGGTAGGGTGGACGGCTGTGCCGTCCACGCGTTCAATCAACCTCACAAACTGCTGAGGAACTGCCCCACATCCGGCCGCACACGTGGTGCCTTCACGGTCGACGCGGTACCCAGACCGATGAAGCAAATCGCCCGCTCATGCGCCTCCAGCCCCAGCAACGTGCGCATGCCAGCAAAATCCATCGCCGCGCCGCTGGCCAGGCCACTTGCAAAGCCCAGCAACTGACCTGCCACCAGCATGTTCTGGATCGCGCAACCAAGCGAGACGAGTTTTTCGTGCGCCGGGATGATGGTGCCCGGTTCGTCGCGCAGCACCGCCACCAGCAGACATGGCGCGCGCAGGGCCTTGTCGTGCGCGGTGGCGAGTGCCTCGTCGCCGCAGGCTGGATCGCGCGCCAGCACGGCGGCAGCAAACACGTCGCCCAGCAGATGCCGCTTATGCTGGGGGATCAGGATGAAGCGCCACGGCCGCAGCAGGCCATGGTCGGGCGCCTGCGCGCCGGCTTCGACAATGCGCAACAGGGCCGCGTCGTCCGGGCCGGGCGCAACGAGGCGGCGCAGCGTGTAGTTGCGCCGCGCGGCCAGGATGGTCAGGAAATCGTCGGCGCCAGCCGGATACTCGGTATGCATGGCGCCAGTATAGCGACAGCGCCGCCGATTCGCCGGAGTGGGCGAACTGACGGTGCACAGTGAATGCACGCTCAGTACACGTCGCGCCGGTAACGGCCCGCATCGATCAGGCGGTCGCGCCCGGCCTCGCCCAGAATCGCCGCGAGCGCTGCATCGACCTCCCCCGCCATGCCCTGCAGGCTGCCGCAGACATGGATGACCGCATCGTGCTCGACCCAGTCGCGCACCGTGTCGGCGCGTGCGCGCAGGCGGTCCTGCACGTACTCGGGCGCGTCGTCGCGCGAAAACACCAGGTCGCATTCCGGCAGCGCGCCGGCGGCGCGCCACGCGGCAATCTCGCCCGCGCACAGGCTGTCGAAGGCGCGCTGGCGTTCGCCGAACAGCAGCCAGTTGCGGTGCTGCCCGGCCAGCACGCGGCTGCGCAGGTGCGCGCGCAGACCGGCCATGCCCGAGCCGTTGCCGATATAGATGCAGGGCCGCGCATCCTGCGGACCGTGGAACCCCGGGTTGGTTGCCAGCCGTGCGCGGACCATCCCGCCGACGTCGAGATGCGCGGTCAGCCAGCCCGATGCCAGGCCCATGCCCTGCTCGTGGCGCTGCTGGCGCACGAGAAGCGTCAGTGTGCCGTCCTGCGGGATGCCGGCAATCGAATAACGGCGCGGTGCCAGCGGTTTGAGTGCGTCGGCGCATTCTTGGGTCGATGCGAACGCATGCCCGACACCGGGCAGCTCACTCCAGGCCAGCGCGTCGCGCAGCGTCTGGGGTTCGCCCTGCCAGGTCACACGCGCCGCGCCATCCAGGTGACTGGCCGCCAGCCAGGCATCGACGGTCGCCGCCGTGTGACACGCGCCGACGTCCAGCAGGTCGCCGGCCTGCCACTGCTGATCTGCCGTCGTCTGCAGCACGATTTCATACAGCGGCGCGCCCAGACTGCCGGGATTCAAGTGGGTACGCGCGACAAGCCGCCAGTCGGTCATCGGTGCCGCGTCATTGGCAGCGGCGGGAAACGTGCCGGCAGCCGCACCCAGTGTGCCCAGCGCATGCATCCAGCGGCCCAGCGCCGCGGTGTCGCCCTGGTCGACGTCGATCCTCGGGAACAGCGCCGTGGCACCGAGCGCGCCCAGGCGCTGGTCGAGCGCGATCCCATAACCGCAGTAGCGCGCGTAATTGCGGTCTCCCAGCGCCAGCACCGCGTACTTGCACCTAGCCAGCGCCAGCGGCCCTGCATGCAGCTCGCGTGTGAAGCGGCGCGCGGCATCCGGCGCTTCGCCGTCGCCGAACGTCGCCGCCACGAACAACGCATGGTCGTAGCCGGCCAGTTCGCCCGGGCTGAGCGCCGATACCGCGCGCAGATCGACCGCACGGCCACCGGCGCGCAGCGCCGCGGCGCTGTGCAGCGCAATCCGCTCGGCCTGGCCGCCCTGGCTTGCAAAGGCCAGCAGGATCGGCGCACCAATGCCGTGCGTGGTGGATTGGTCCGTCATGGCGAGCGCCCGTTCGCGCGCCAGCGCGCGCTGTTGGCGTCGCCGGCCCAGGTACAGCAGCCAGCCGGTAATGGCAAAGCCGGGCAAGGCCAGGCTGGCGAGCATCATGATGACCCGCCCCGGCAAACCGAAGTAGCTGCCCGTGTGCAGCGGCCGGATCGTGGTCAAGGCGCGCTGGCCAAGGGTTTGCGCGCCATAGAGTTCGTTCTTGAGCAGTGCGCCGTCGCTGGCGCGCAGCGACATGCGGTTGCGGGCGCGCTCGTGCGGGCCGTCCTGCGCGATCCACGTCAGCTGGTAGGCGCCGCTGCCGCGCTCCGGCAGGCGGATCGTCGCGCTGGCCCAGTTCGGGGCGTGCGCGAGGAAGGTGTTCCAGGCCGGATCGAGTGCGGCCGGGCCATCCGGCGTTGCTGCGCGCTTGCGTTCACGTGGCTTCGCCATCGTCTCGGCTGCGGCGCGGCGCTCGTTGCCGGCCCACGCCTGCACCGTGTCGCGCACGACGTCAAAACTCCAGTAGATGCCGGTGCCACCCACGATCAGGTAAGCCACCAGCGCCCAGGTGCCGGCAATCGCATGCAGCGCCCACAGGAACGAGCGGCCCCGCAGGCTGGTATTGAAGGTGAGCCACGTGCGCCAGTTGGCGGGTTTGCGCGGCCAGCGCAGATACAGGCCGCTGAGCGCAAGACCCACGAGGCACAGCGCCAGGATGCCCAGCACGAGGCGGCCCGGCGCGCGCGGCAGCAGCAGCCAGCGATGCAGCTCCTCGACCCAGTTGAACGCGGCCTCGAAACGCAGCGCCGGCAGCACGGCGCCGCTGTACGGGTGAACCCGCACGTCCGGACCGCGCCGCTCGCCCGGCGGCGCGGCAAAGCGCACCAGCGCCGTGCTGCGTGGATCCGCTTCCAGCACGATGCTCACCACGCGTTCTCCGGGACGTGTGCGCTGCGCCGCCTGCAGCAGCAGTGAGGGCTCTAGGCGCGGACGCGCTTCGGCATCGACCGTCATGATGCCCGGATTGAGCACGTCCAGCAGTTCGTCCTCGAACGCCATGATGGCGCCGGTCAGGCCAATGACGGCCAGCAGCGTGCCGGCCGTGATGCCGACGAACCAGTGCAGCTGGAACCAGACCGCGCGCAGCGACGGCAGGCGCCAGCCGCTCACAGCGCGACCTTCATCGACAGCTTGATCAGGCGGGGCAAGCCTGCGCTCAGGCGCGTGCCGGCACCGGCCCAGTACTGTTTGTCGGCCGCATTGTCGACATTGAGTTGCCACGTCGTGCGCTTGCCGGCGAACTGGCCGATGTAGCGGGCGCCCACGCTAAACAGCGTCGTGCCACCCAGCCAGGCCTGGTTCAGGTCATTCACGGGCCGCCGGCCCGTGTAGTACGCGCCGCCCGTCAGCGCCAGGCCGGGCACCGCATCGAGGTCCCAGGCCACGAAGGTGCTGGCGGTGCGGCGCGCCGCGTTCTCGGGCAGCTTGCCGTCATACGCCGCGTTGATGTTGCGGAAAGCCGGATCGAGCCACTGGGCCGACGCCTGCCAGGCCACACTGCGCAGGATGCGGCCCTGCGACGACAGCTCCAGGCCGCGATACCGCTGCTCGCCGTCAGCCGTGAAGACATTGGCGGTGTTGGTGTAGTAACCGGGGCGCTCGATCTCGAAGAGTGCCGCCTGCGTCAGCAAACCACCGGCCGTGCGCCAGCGCGCGCCGACTTCGCGCTGCTTGCTCACGCCCGGCGCCATGCGCGTGCCTTCGTTCGCCGTGCCGGCCGGCGCTGCCTCGCCCTCTTCCAGGCCTTCGGCCGCCGACGCATACACCGAGAGATCGTCACGCAGGCGGTAGACGACGGCCGCCATCGGCGTCGTCTCGCTCGCGTCGTAGTCATTCGCACCCTGCGTGCTGCGGTAATCAACGCGGCGCACGCCACCGATGAATTGCCAGCTGCCGATGCTGATGCGATCGACCAGGTACAGGCCCTGGTCACGCGAATCGAGGGCTGCCGTCGTGGGCGTCGCGGGCCGCGCGCTGACCGAGAAGTTCGTCACCGGCAGCGGCGCATACAGATTCTGTGCGGGGATCGTGTAGTTGGCCTGGAAGATCGGGGCCTGGCCCTTGTCGGTGTCGCTTGCCCCGATCGTTACCTCATGCGTCAAGGGCCCAGTGCGCAACTGGCCCGCCAGTTCGGCACGCAGCATGCGCGAATCGACGTCGGCATGCTGCAGATTGCCGGTGATGCGCCCTGCCCCGGTCGCGACGCTCGCCGCATTATTGAAGCGGAAGATCGGCAGCGAGCGATCGCGCTTCGTTTCGGCGTGGCCCGCTTCAAGCGTCAGTGCCCAGGCGTCGTTCAGCGCGATGTCTGCGCGCAGCTGTGCATTGCGTGCATGCGTTTCGAACCTGGCCCAGTCGGGGCCGACGAGACGGCGCGGATCGACCGCGCGCGGCAGCGTGATCACGCCGCCCACGGTCGGCGGCAGGTTGATCCCGGCCTGCTCGGTCACGCGACGCTTGTCGTATTCGAGGTCAGCCCGCAGGCGCACACGCGCATTGACGCGCCAGTCGAACGCGCCGGAGACGAAGCCGCGGTTGCCGTTGCCGACGCCATCGAGGTGCGAGCCGAGCGTGCCACCGGCTGCGTTGATGCGCACGCCGACTGCGTCATCAACACCATAGCGGCGCGCAGCGTCGAGCGTGGCGACGACCGTCCCGTTGCTGTCGGCCTGGGCGCCGACGTTCGTCAGCGGCGTGCTGCCGGCGCGCTTGGTGACGAAGTTGACGACGCCGGCCGGCGACGTGAAGCCGTAATACAGCGCGGTCGCGCCCTTGAGCACCTCGACGCGCTCCTTGTTCTCCATCGACACCTGGCCGAAGTTCATGAGCGGCAGCGAGCCATTGAGGCGGTAGTTGGTGCGGTTTTCGACAGCGATGCCACGGATGACCAACTGGTCCCACGTGTCGCCACCGTTCTGCTGGCGCGTCACGCCGGCCGTATTGCGCACTGCGTCATACAGACCGGCTGCGCCCTGCAGGTCGAGCACGTCGCGCGTGATGACGTTGACGGTCGACGGCACGTCCATCACGTCGCTGCCGCGAAAGCTCCCGGCTTCCACCGTGTTGGGCATGAAGCCCTGCGCCTTCACCGCCGTCACGCGCACTGCCGGCATGGCGCCACCATCGGCATCCTGCGCCATCGCTGCCGCTGGAAACGCCTGAGGAAACACCAGGGACAGGGCAAGAACGAGACGCGACGGACGCAGGGAAAGGGACGAGGACATGAGAAGAAGCAGTGATGAGGAGCAAACTGAGATTCTATCGTGAATGAGAATCATTTTCAATGACGGCTGCAGGTATCCCTGGACTTGCTGCAGATGCACACCGAGCATTGGTCGTACCTATCGCCATTTTTGATGGAGGCATCAGAAAACGCTATTTACATGTGCATGTCATTCAATTCTATGATGACTTGACTGCATCAAACGCCACGCGCGGGGCAGCTTCGAGCAAAAAAGCCTATAACAGGAGACACGCATGCCGACACACGCAATCACACGCAGGGTACTGACCACCGCAATCGCCTTGCTCGCGTCAAGCACCGCGCTTGCCGCCGACTATCCGGAAAAAACCATCACCCTCGTCGTCCCGTTCTCGGCCGGCGGGCCCACCGACGTCGTGGCCCGGATCCTCGGGCAGAGCATGGCGAAGTCGCTCAAGCAATCGATCATCGTGGAAAACGCCCTCGGCGCGGGCGGCACGCTGGCCGCCGGCCGCATCGCGCGCGCCACGCCAGATGGCTACACGCTGCTGCTGCACCATAACGGCATGGCCACCAGCACGACGCTGTACCGCAAGCTCGCCTTCAACCCCATGACCGACTTCGAGTACATCGGCCAGGTGGCCGACGTGCCAATGGTGCTCATGGCGCGCAAGGACCTGGCGGCCAATACGCTGCCCGAGCTGATTGCGATGATCAAGTCGAAGAAGGACGCGATGACAATGGGCCACGCGGGCCTGGGCGCCGTGTCGCACCAGTGCGGCATGCTGTTCCTGAGCGCGATCGGCGTGCCGCTGACGACCGTTCCCTACAAGGGCACAGCGCCGGCGTTGAGCGATATGCTGGGCGGCCAGATCGACCTGCTGTGCGACCAGACGACGCAGACGACGTCGTATATCCGCACCAATCGCGTCAAGGTGTACGGCGCGACGACGAAGACCCGCATTCCGTCGCTGCCGGCCCTGCCGACGCTGGCCGAACAGGGCATGGCCGGTTTCGAGATGTATGTGTGGCACGGCATGTACGCGCCAAAAGGCACGCCGCCAGCGGTGGTGGCGCGCATCGGAGTCGCGCTGCGCGAGGCGCTCAATGATCCGAACGTGAAGGCGCGCTTTGCCGAACTGGGCGCCGAGCCGGTGTCGGATGCAAAGGCCACGCCGGAAGGCTTGCGCACGCACCTGAAGGCCGAGATCGACAAGTGGGGCCCGATCTACAAGAAGAACGGCGCGTTCGCCGACTGACAGGTGCCACACAAAAAGCCCGCGCAGCCATCACGGCGGCGCGGGCTTTTTTTATCGCTGCTCGCTAGACGGCGCCCTGCGCGTGCATGGCCGCGATGGCCGCCGCGTCGTAGCCCAGCTCCGCCAGGATCGCATCCGTATGCTGGCCGAGCGCCGGCACCGGGTCCATGCGCGGCGTGACGTTGTGCGGCAACCCGGGCGGCAGCATGGCGGGCACGCGACCGTTGGCGGTGTCGACGTCGGTCCAGCGCCCGCGCGCCTTCAGTTGCGGATGGTCCCAGACTTCGTGCATGTCGTTGACCTGGGCATTGGCGATGTGCGCCAGCTCCAGCCGCTCGCGCACCTGCTGGGCCGTCAACGTCGAAAACGCCGCCACGATCAGCGCCGCCAGTTCATCGCGCGCTGCGACGCGGCGTGCGTTGGCGTTGAAGCGCGGATCGGTCGCCAGGTCGGGCGCCTCCAGCACGATGGCGCAGAAGGCCGCCCACTCACGCTCGTTCTGGATGCCCAGCATGACCGACTTGCCGTCGCCGGCCAGGAACGGCCCGTACGGGAAGATGGTCGCGTGCGAGGCGCCCGTGCGCGGCGGCGGCGACGCGCCGTCGTACGCGTAGTACAGCGGATAACTCATCCACTCGGCCATGCTCTCCAACATCGACACATCGATGCGGCAGCCCTCGCCCGTGCGCCCGCGCTGCAGCAGCGCGGCCAGGATGTTCGTGTATGCGTACATACCGGCCGCAATATCGGCAATCGAGCAGCCTGCCTTCGACGGTTCGTCCGGCGTACCGGTGATCGACAGGAAGCCCGATTCGCTCTGGATCAGCAGGTCGTAGGCCTTGCGGTCGCGGTACGGACCGTCGCTGCCGTAGCCGGAGATGTCGCAGACGATCAGGCGTGGATGGCGTTCTTTCAGCGCTTCATAGGACAAGCCAAGGCGCTCGGCCGCGCCGGGTGCGAGATTCTGCACCAGCACGTCGGCTTCTGCCAGCAGGCCGGCCAGCACGGCGTCGGCCTGTTCGTGCTTGACGTCGAGCGTGAGGCTTTCCTTCGAGCGGTTGGTCCAGACGAAGTGCGAGGCCAGGCCATTGACGCGTTCATCGTAGCCGCGCGCGAAGTCGCCGCTGCCGGGCCGCTCGACCTTGATGACGCGCGCGCCCAGGTCGGCCAGCTGGCGCGTGCAGAACGGCGCCGCGATCGCGTGTTCGAGCGTGACGACGGTGATGCCGTCGAGAGGTCGCAGGGGTTTCATGGGTGTCATGAGCGTGCCTCCTCAGAACGAGCGTGGCAGGCCAAGCACATGCTCGGCGACGTATGACAGGATCAGGTTCGTCGAGATCGGCGCCACCTGGTACAGGCGCGTTTCGCGGAACTTGCGCTCGACGTCGTATTCGGACGCGAAACCGAAGCCGCCGTGGAACTGCAGGCAGGCGTTGGCCGCTTCCCACGAGGCTTCAGCGGCCAGCATCTTGGCCATATTGGCCTCGGCGCCGCATGGTTTGTGCGCATCGAACAGCGCGCAGGCTTTAAAGCGCATCAGGTTCGCCGCTTCGACGTTGATGTACGCGCGCGCAATCGGAAATTGCACGCCCTGGTTCTGGCCGATGGGGCGCCCGAACACGACGCGCTCGTTGACGTACTTGCTGATCTTGTCGATGAACCAGTAGCCGTCGCCGATGCATTCGGCGGCGATCAGCGTGCGCTCGGCGTTCAGGCCATCGAGGATGTACTTGAAGCCCTTGCCTTCTTCGCCGATCAGATTCTCGGCCGGGATTTCCAGGTTTTCGAAGAACAGCTCATTGGTCTCGTGATTGACCATGTTCTGGATCGGCTGCACGACCATGCCCTGCGCAATCGCGTCCCTGATATCGACCAGGAAGATCGACATGCCCTCGGACTTCTTCGTCACCTCGGCAAGGGGCGTGGTGCGCGCCAGCAGGATCATCAGGTCGGAGTGCTGCACGCGCGAGATCCACACCTTCTGGCCGTTGATCACGTAGCGGTCGCCCTTGCGCACGGCCGTCGTCTTGATCTTGGTGGTGTCGGTGCCGGTGGTGGGCTCGGTCACGGCCATCGATTGCAGGCGCAGTTCGCCGCTGGCAATGCGCGGCAGGTAGTGGCGCTTCTGCGCCTCGGAGCCGTGGCGCAGCAGCGTGCCCATATTGTACATCTGGCCGTGGCAGGCGCCGGCGTTGCCACCCGAGCGGTTGATCTCTTCCATGATGACCGACGCTTCCGTCAGGCCCAGGCCCGAGCCGCCATATTCCTGCGGGATCAGCGCAGCGAGCCAACCCGCTTGCGTCAGCGCGGTAACGAAAGCTTCGGGGTAGCCCCGCTCGTCGTCGACCTTGCGGAAGTACTCGGCCGGAAATTCGGCGCACAGGGCGCGCAGCGCGTCGCGGATGTCTTCAAAATCGTGGTCGGTGTGCATGCGGTCTCCTGGTATCTATATGGTTGGATTACGCCAGCAGCGCTTCGGCGCGCATGGCCAGCTGGCCATCGTGGGTCTTGGCCCACAGCGTGATCGTGTGGCCGTCCGGCTCGACGCGACCGCAGACGCTGAAGCGGTGGATGTCGAACAGCGGCTGCACGGCGCGGAACGAAAACGCGGTGACGGCGGCGGCCGGCCGTTCGCGCCGCACGAGGTCGAGCAGCAGGCTCGCGATCAGCGGGCCATGCACGATCAGGCCGGGATAGCCTTCGACCTGCGTCACGTAGGGCTGGTCGTAATGGATGCGGTGGCCGTTGAAGGTCAGCGCCGAGTAGCGAAACAGCAGCACCGGGTCGGGCGTGATGTCGCGGATCCAGTCGTGGTCAAGGTCGGCCATCACCGGGACCGGCACCGGATCGCCCGGCAGTGGATTGGCGCGATAGACGATGTCGTGTTCTTCCTCGATCGCCACGCCGGCCGCACCTTCTATGACGTGACGCACCAGCACGAACACCAGCTTGCCGCTGCGGCCTTCCTTGCTCGTGATGTCGGCGATGGTCGACACGCGCCGCGCCTGGTCGCCGACCTGCAGCGGCGCCAAAAAGCGCAGGCGTCCGCCAGCCCACATGCGGCGCGGCAGATCGACTGGCGGCAGGAAGCCCCCGCGCAGTGCGTGGCCGTCCGGGCCGAGTTGAGACTGCCGGTGCACGGGCAAGAAGTACAGCCAGTGCCATAGCGGCGGCACGGCGCTGCCGGGGTGCGGGGCCGGGTCATCGCGATCGAGCAGCGCGGCCATCGCCGCGAGCGGCGCCGCGGTGATGGCGTCCAGCCCTTCTTCGGTACGGCCCTGCCAGGCGGTCAGATTGTCCATGGGGTGTCTCCTGTCGTTGTCTTGTTCTAGTCGGATGCTTCGTCGACGATGCGCTGGGCCCGGAGGATCACGGGGCGGTCGACCATCTTGCCGTCCACGGCGACGGCGGCGCCGTTGGCCTCGCGCGCTGCGGCCAGTACGCGCGTGGCCCATGCCAGCTCGGCATCCGTGGGCCGGAAGCCTGCATTGACGGGCGCCACCTGGCGCGGATGGATGCACAGCTTGGCGCCGAAGCCGAAGCGGCGGGCGCGCAGGGTGTCCGCGTGCAGCTGGGCGTCGTCGTCCAGCGCCACGCTCACGCCGTCTATGGGGGGCGCCAGGCCGGCCACGCGCGAGGCCAGCACCAGCATCGAGCGGAAGTGCAGCAACTCCTCGTCATCCCCCTCGATGCCCAGGTCAAACTGGAAATCGATCGAGCCGAATGCCAGGCGCGCAACGCCTTTCACACGCGCCAGCGCATCGACGGCCGCCATGCCGCAGGCGGTTTCGATCAGCGGCAGCACGGGCAGGCCAAGCTGCGCAACGCGCCGCAGGTTGTCGACCGATTCCGCCTTCGGCAGCATGATGGCGGCCACGCCCGCGTGACGGCACAGGGCCAGGTCATCCTCGAACCAGGGGGTGTCTTCGGCGTTAATGCGCACGACGACTGGCATGGATGGGTCAAGCATCGCTGCCACCTGCATGCGCGCGGCGTCCTTGTCTGCGGGCGGGACAGCATCTTCCAGGTCGACGATCACGGCGTCTGCGCCGCTATCCAACGCGCGGACAAAACGCTCGGGGCGGTTGCCAGGGACGAACAGGTAGGAACGGGGGATGGCAGGCATGACGAACCAGTCGCGTGGGGGGATCGAGACCCATCATAAATTTGAATCCAGGTGACTCGGAAATAGAAAAACGTGATTCCACGATCACGTGAGCGCATGGCTGGCAGGGATCACGCCCTGGTATTGCAGGCAGCCGAGGAATAGCTTATGTTGATGGCACGACCACTTGAAGGACGACCATGGACATCAAGCAGATCCGCACGCTCATCGCCATCGCCGAAACGGGAAGCGCCACGAAGGCGGCGGAACTGCTGCACCTGGTGCAGCCGGCGGTGTCTCGCCATATCCGGATGCTCGAAGAAGAATGCGGCGCCCTGCTGTTCGAGCGCGAGCGCCACGGCATGGTGCTGACCGACGCCGGCCGCACGCTGGCCGAATACGGCCGGCGCGCGCTGCGTGAACTGGACAAGGCGCGTGCGGAAATCGGCCCGGCCGCCAATGCGATCTCGGGCCGGCTCATGATTGGCCTGCTGGCCAGCACCAGCAATCTGCTGGCAACCGAGCTGGTGGCGCGTGTGCGCGCGAAGCACCCTGCGGTCACGGTCGGCATCAATGTCGGTTATGCAGGCAATGTCGTGCAGTGGCTGGAAGCCGGTGAAGTCGAACTCGCGCTGTTGTACGACACGCGCGCCTCGAATGGCTTGCAGGTCGAAGCGCTGCTCGACGAGCGCCTGTATGTGATCGGGCCGCCGGGCGAGATCGACGCATCGACGCCGTTTCCGCTCAAGCAGCTGCGCGACCGCCCGATGATCCTGCCAAACGCACCGCATGGCCTGCGCAGCATCATCGAGCACGCGCTGGCGGTGGCCGGCATCAGTGTCGACGTGGTGGCCGAAACCAACGCGCTCGACCTGCAAAAATCGCTGGTCAACAAAGGCTTCGGCTACAGCATCCTGCCCAGCTCCGCGATCCTCGACGAACTGCGCGACGGCACGCTGTCCGGCGCCCCGGTCGGCACCCCCGACCTGTCACGCCGCATCGTGTTGGCACGCGCCGCCACCCGCCGCGCTTCACCCGTCAGCGTGGCAGCCGCCCCGGAACTGGTCGGCCTGATGAAAGAAATGGTCCTGAGCGGCGCCTGGCCCGGCGCCGCCTGGATCGGCCGCTGACCGCACCAGCAGCAGCCACTGGCTGGCTAGCTGCCAAAGCAATTGCACAATAATTCGACTCTGACCCTAAATGTCAGGCAGCCCCGACAGTCAAAGAAACAATTAGGGTCAGAGTCGAATTGTTTGACAACTTTTGGGAATTGCCCAATAAATCGACTCTGACCCTACTTGTTGGCGGGGCCGAGCAATTGCCCAATAATTCGACTCCGACCCTCATTGCGGAGAAATCGGATCAATTGCTCAATAATTCGACTCTGACCCTCATTAGGTGGGGTTAGAGGGATTGGCCGAGTTTGAGTGTGGCGGCGACGTTGCGGGCGGTGGTGCGAAGGTTGAATTCGGCGTTGGCGAGGGCTTCGGCGACTGTGCCGGCTTTCATGATCGTGCTGAAGGTGGCGTCGATGCCGTGGGCGTGGACGGCGCTGGCGTCGTGGCCCAGGCAACCGCCGACGGCGATCACCGGTTTGCCATGGCGCGCGGCGACGCGGGCCACGCCAATCGGGGTTTTTCCGTTGACGGTCTGGCTGTCGATGCGGCCTTCGCCCGTGATGACCAGGTCGGCCAGCGCGACGGCGGCATCCAGTCCGACGGCGTCGGCGACGATTTCGCTGCCCGGCCGTAGGCGACCCTTGAGGAAGACCAGCATCGCGGCGGCGATGCCGCCACCGGCGCCGGCGCCCGGGACGTCGGCCACGTCCTGGCCCAGGTCGCGCGCGATGACGGCGGCGTAGTGGCGCAGGTTGGCGTCGAGCTGGGCGACCATCGCCGGCGTGGCGCCCTTTTGCGGGCCGAAGATGGCTGAGGCGCCATTCACACCAACCAGCGGGTTGCTGACGTCGCACGCCACCTCGAATACCGACTCCAGCACGCGAGCGTCGAGCTGCGTGATGTCGATGCGCGCGAGGTTGGCCAGCGCTGCGCCACCCGGTGCCAGTGGTGCATCCTGCGCATCGAGCAGCCGCACGCCCAGCGCCTGCAACATCCCGGCGCCGCCGTCGTTGGTGGCGCTGCCGCCCACGCCGAGGATGAAGCGGCGCGCGCCGGCGTCGAGCGCGGCGAGGATCAACTCGCCCGTGCCACGGCTGGTCGCGTGCAGCGGATCGCGCGCGGCTGGCGGGACCAGTTCCAGGCCGCTGGCGGCCGCCATTTCGATCACGGCGATCACATCGCCGCCCGTCAGGCCGTAGAAGGCATCGACGGGTGTGCCGAGCGGACCGGTGGCGCGCAGGTCGACGCGGCGGCCGGCCGTCGCGGCAATCATCGCCTCGACGGTGCCTTCGCCACCATCGGCGACGGGAATCTTGACGTAGCTGGCGTCAGGGAAGATCTCGCGGAAACCCGCCTCGATGGCGCTGGCTGCTTCCAGCGCCGACAGGCTTTCCTTGAATGAATCGGGTGCGATCACGATGTGCATGCTGCGCTCCGATCAACGATTGACGAGGCGCGCTGGCACCACGAGCACCAGCATCGCGCCGATGAACAGCACGGTCGACAGGATGTACAACGCCATGTCCGTGCTGCCGGTGGCGTCCTTGATCCAGCCCACCAGGAACGGGCTGAGGAAACCGGCAATCTGGCCCATCGAATTGATCAGCGCCAGGCCGGCGGCGGCGGCGGCGCTGCCCAGGAACGCTGCCGGCAGCGGCCAGAACATCGGCAAGCCGGTCAGCGCGCCCATCGTCGCCAGACTCAGGCCGATCATCACCAGCACCACGTTATCCGAGAAGTTCGCGGCCAGCAGCAGACCCACCAGCGCCATCAGCAGTGGCGCCGACAGGTGCCAGCGGCGTTCGCGCCGGCGGTCGGCCGAGCGGCCCACCAGCACCATGAAGACACCGGCGAACAGGTAGGGAATCGCGCTGAGCCAGCCGACCGTCGTGGCACTTTCGAAGCCCAGCGACTTGATGATCGACGGCAGCCAGAAGTTGATCGCATACACGCCCATCTGGATGCTGAAGTAGATGAAGCCGAGCATCCACACATGCCAGTCGCGCAGCACGGCGCCGAACGAGTGCACCGCATGCGTGCCGCTCGAGCGCTGCGCTTCGTCCTCGTCGAGCGCCGTCTGCATCGCCGTTTTTTCCTCGGCCGTCAGCCAAGGCGCCTGCGCCAGGCTGTCGTTCAGGTAGAACAGCACCGCGACACCCAGCAGCACGGTCGGAATCCCCTGCAGCAGGAACAGCCACTGCCAGCCATCCATGCCGCCCTGGCCGGCCGAGAAGTGACTGAGCATCCAGCCCGACAGCGGGCCACCGATCAGGCCCGAGACAGGAATGGCCGACATGAACAGCGCCATCACCTGGCCGCGCTTGTGCGCCGGGAACCACTTGGTGAAGTACAGGACCATACCCGGGAAGAAGCCCGCTTCGGCCACACCGGTGAAGAAGCGCAGCACATAGAATTCGACCGGCGTGCTCACGAACAGCATGCAGGCCGACAGCGCGCCCCAGGTCATCATCATCACCGCGATCCAGCGCCGCGCGCCGAGCTTGTGCAGAATGAGGTTACTCGGCACGCCGAAGGTCACGTAGCCGATGAAGAAGATGCCGGCGCCCAGGCCATACACGGTCTCGCTCAGTTGCAGCGCGTCGAGCATCTCGAGCTTGGCGAAACCGACGTTGACGCGATCCAGGTAATTGAAGAAGTAGCAGACGAAGATGAAGGGGATCAGGCGCCATGTGGCCTTGCGGTAGGCGCCGTCGAGCAGGCTCGGGCCGGGGGTGCTGGCAATGGTACTCATGCTGTCTCCGAATATATGGTCATGTAATCATCGAGATTATCAACCAAACAAGGGCTGCCAAGCGTCGGCGACACGCACAATTCAAGCCGTCCGATTCTCGCCTTTTTTCAGGCATGTGCACAATTTGATGGCAAAACCAGTGTCGACATACCCAATCAGGGTGCCAACCATACGCACCCAGGCCGTGCAGCGTACCGGCATAATTGTGCATAATCACAAACGACCTCCTTCAACCAGATACCGCCATGCACATCCTCGACACCGGCCTTGCCCAGGAAATCGTCGCGCGCACCATGCGCATCATCCCGTTCAACGTCAACGTGATGGACGCCCACGGCGTGATCCTCGCCAGCGGCAACGCGGCGCGGGTCGGCGAGCTGCATGCCGGCGCCCTGCTGGCGCTGGCCAAGAAGCTCACCACCGAAATCGATGCGGCGGCCGCGCACAAGCTGCACGGCGCCCAGCCGGGCATCAATCTGCCGCTGTGCGTCGGCGGCGAGATCTGCGGGGCGGTGGGCTTGTCCGGCGCGCCCGACGCCGTGCGCCAGTTTGGCGAGCTGGTACGCCTGAGCGCCGAGATGATCCTCGAGCAGGCCGCCCTGACCCAGACGCTGCAAAGCCATTCACGTTACCGAGAAGCCTTCGTGCTCAACCTGATACGCTACGAGCCGGGCGCGCGCGCCGAACTTGAAGGCTGGGCGCAGCGCCTGGGGATCGACATCGAGCGCATGCAGCTCGTGTTCCTCGTCGAACTGCAGGGCGTGCCGGCGGCGGTGGACCATGCTCCAAGCGCCGTGCAGCTGCTGCAGATGCGGCTCCTGGCGCGCCGCGACGATGCCCTCACCGCCACCGTCGGGCCTTCCGAACTGGTGCTGCTCGAGGCCTGGGAGCCGTCCCGCAAAGGACTCGAGACACCGCCGCAGCGCCGCCTCGACGCCCTGGCCCAGCTATTGCGCGAGGAATGCACGCTGCCGTTCACGCTGTCGATGGGCATTGCACTGCCCGGCATCGATGGCGCCGCGATCTCGTACGGGAGCGCGCGCACCGCCAGCCGGCTCGGGCGCGCACGCCATCCGCAGCAGCAGGTTTTCAGCTATTACGAGATGGCCTTGCCGGTACTGCTGTCGGGCCTGGACAGCGGCTGGCAGGCGCACCAGCTGCGCATGCCGATCGCGCGGCTCGCACACGACAAGAGCCGCGCCATGCTGCGCGCGACGCTGTCCGCATGGTTCGAGCAGAACGAGAATTCGGCCGCCACCGCGAAGGCACTGGGCATCCACCGCAACACGCTCGACTACCGGCTGCGCCGCATCGGCGAGCTCACGGGCCTGGACCTCGGCGCGAGCGAAGACAAGCTGCTGCTGTATGTGTCGTCGTTGTTGAGCCCGACGCTGAGTTCGACGTTGAGCCCGACGGTCAGCCCAGACGCCCCGCCGGCATAGCCGACAATCCGCCGCCCGGCATCGAGGCCGGCACGACGCCCGACTTGTTGTCGTTACGCTCGCGCCGTGCTTTTGCAGCCGCAGCGATGCGGCGTGCTTCGATCAGGGCCGCCGCGCGCTGTTCCGGCGTCAGCTGGCCCCCCAGCGCGGTCAGCAGTCCGCTGCCCTCGGCGAACATCTGCGGCGACCGGTCACCAAGCTGCGCGACCTCCGCCTCGATCAATCCAACCGCAACCAGATAGCCATACCCCTGCACCGGACGCTTGTCCGTCAGGTCCGAGCCACCCAACTTCTGCAATCCCCACAACATCAGTGCGGTCGTGTCCCCCGCCTCGGCCGCCGTGTCGAGCTGGGTGGCCGCCGTCGCCTTCCATTCGCGCACCAGGGGGTCGTCGGGCCGCGTCGTCAACGCGCTCGGATCGCCAAACGGGCCTTCGACGGCATGCATCCATGCCGCGCCCGGCACGCCAGCCTTGACGGCCGTGGCCAAGTAGTCGAGACGGGCCAGCCGCTCGCGCTCCGTCATCGCGCCACACATGCGCGTCATGTTCCGGCGCTCCTCGGCGTTCAGCGCGCGTTTCGCGCCCAGCTTGTTGTCGTGCATCTCGAGATCCTGCCGCCGGTTGAACGACGCGCAGCTCGAGACAAGCATGTAGGCCGCGTAGGCAGCGTGCGGATCGTGTGAGGCCAGCAGATCGGCCACGTGCGCACTCAGGTTCGGGCTAATGGCAGCAGCCAGCACCGACGCTGACACTGCTGCCGATACCGCCTGCGCCGGCACGTGCACGGGCACGGCGGCACGAGGCGCAGCCGGCGACGGTGCGCCCGCCACGGTGACGACCGTGTCACGTGTCGAACTGTTCCACATGAGCCCTGCCACGCCAATGCCAGCGACGACGAGCGCGCCGACCAGCCATTGTTGCCGACGTTTTTCCATCACAGCGCCTCCCCGGTGAAATGCATCGATCGGACCGAGTATAGCCAGCGCCTGCACGCTATTTCTCACACATTATGGCGACAGCCGGCACAGATACACTTTGTAGCATTGCTTACTGGAATTCTTAACATGTTAGGGGGCGCCCGTAGTCTAATGAACTCATCGATTCAACGGATCGGCCACCAGGAGAAATAATAATGAAAACCAAGTTCATCGCAGCACTGATTGCATTGACCTTTACCGCGAGTGGCAGCGCTTTTGCACAACGCGGCGATCACGGATACGATCGCGATCACGACCGCAACGGCTATTCGCAACAACAGCACAACGACCGCCGCGACGACAACCGCAACGACCGCCACAACGGCCCGCGCGCCAACGATAACAAGCATCGCAACGACAGCGCCCAGTATTATCGCCGTGACGATTCCCGCGGTGGCGGTCCACGCCACGATATGCGCCGCGGCGGCAAGCTGCACAAGGAATATCGCCACGATCGCTATGTGGTCAATGACTGGCGCGGTCGCCACCTGAGCGCGCCACCCCGTGGATATCACTGGGTCCAGACCGGTAACGATTATGTGCTGGCAGCGATCGCCACCGGTATTATTGCCCAGGTATTGTTCGCGAATTAAACGCTGGAAGATGCCCCTATAAACCGCTCGTCGAAAGACGCGGCGGTTTTTTTACGCACACGCGTACCATATTTACAACATCCATTCATCGCTCTCCATTTGTTGCATCCCTTCAACCTCGCGCACGTTTAATATCAATCAATGCGCTTTATGTGACAACGGAGATTTGATGAATACGAATTTGAAACCAGGCGCCCGCGCCGTGCGTGGCGTGCTCCTGGCATGCGCCGGAACGACCATTGCCCTGGCCAGCCTGCCGCTGGCTGCGCAGACGTTGCCGGCGGTGTCGGCAGCGGAGTTGCCGCGCGTCGAGGTCACGGGCTCGGCGATTCGCCGCGTGCAGTCTGAAACTGCGCTGCCGGTGCAAACGATTTCACGGGCCGAGATCGAGAAAGCGGGCGTGACCACCGCTGCTGAACTGATGGGGCGGGTCTCGGCCAACAGCAACGGCCTGACCGACGGCGCCAGCATCAACGTCGGCGGCGACCAGCGCGGCTTTAATAGCGCCAACCTGCGCGGCATCGGCACCTCGTCCACGCTGGTATTGCTCAATGGCCGGCGCATGGCCAACTTCGCTTCACCCGGCGACGACAGCGGCGTTGACCTGAACAATATCCCGGCCGCAGCGCTCGAGCGCGTCGAAGTGCTGCTCGACGGCGCTTCGGCGCTGTATGGCACCGACGCCATCGGCGGCGTCATCAACTTCATCACCCGCAAGGACTTCCAGGGACTGGAAGCGAACGTGTACGTCGGCACTACCGACGAAGGCGGCGCCGGCAAGCGCACCGCCAGCCTCAGCGCCGGCAAGGGTGTGCTCGAGCGCGATGGCTACAACATCTTCGCCGTGGCCGACTTCCAGCGCACCAATCCCCTGAACACGTCGCAGCGCAGCTTCATCCCGGGCCTGCAGGTCGAGCAGCGCCTCGGTCACCTGCTGTCGAGCTACACGAGTCCAGCGAATATCCGCCTGACCTCGGCCCAGCGCGACCATCTGCAGGAGATCGGTTTCACACTCAATGGCAAGCCGATCACGAACCGTCTGATCAACCTGTCGGTCCCGGGCTGCGCGCCGCCGGCCAATGTGTACCTGCCGGATGGCACGGGCGGCGTCGACGCCTGTACCTATAACTATATGGGCGACACCGAGCTGTATCCGAAGTCCGAAAAAGCCAGTGTGCTCAGCCGCGCTGTCATCAAGCTGGGCGGCTCGCACCAGGCATATGCCGAGGTGGCGCTCAGCCGCGCCAAGACCGACTACACCGGCTCGTCGGCGCGCGTGGCGGGCTACGTCGATTATTCGCGGGTCCCGCAACTGGCCGGCACTGGCCTGGATCAATTGGACGACGACATCCCGGGCGAACTGGAATTGCGCATGCGCTTGAACGAAGCGGGCCAACGCACCAGCACCCTTACCAGCGAAGGCGTGCGTGTCGTCGTCGGCGTGACGGGTACCGTGGGCGGCTGGGATTACGACACCGCCTACAACCACAGCGTCAACACGGTCAAGGACCGCGACACCCATGGCTATCTGCTCTACAACGAGCTGCTCGAAGGAATCGCCGACGGCCGCATCAACCCGTTCGGCCCATCGAGCCCGGAAGGCCGGGCCCTGATCGACAGCATCCAGGTCGACGATGTCGTGCGCCGCGCGCGCGGCACGCTCGACGCCGTCGACGTCAAGTTGTCGCGCGCCCTGATGCCGATGGCCGGCGGCGACCTGGCGGTGGCGATTGGCGGTGAAGCACGGCGCGAGAAAAACCAGTTCACGCCATCGGCCCTGCTGTTGAGCGACAACATCAACAATGACGCGGCGCCCGAAGGCGGCCGCGCCACCAGTGACAGCCGCGATGTCGCTGCGGTCTACGGCGAAGTGCTGGTGCCGTTCGCGAAGCAGTGGGAAGCACAGCTGTCGGCGCGCTACGACCATTACGAAAACGTGGGCGGCGCGACCAGTCCGAAGATCGGCCTGACCTACCGGCCAAGCGACGCGCTGCTGCTGCGCGGCTCGGCCGGCCGGGGCTTCCGCGCGCCGTCGATGACGGAGCTGTACCGCCCGACCGTCTACAGCAGCACGGCCACCCTGCCCGATCCGGTCTACTGCGCCACGGTCGAGAACAATTATTCGGACTGCGCCGACAACTGGGACACGCGCCGCTACAGCAACGACGCGCTGAAACCCGAGCGCAGCCGCCAGTTCTCGCTGGGCGCCGTGTTCGCCGCCGGCAAGCATGTCAGCGCATCGCTCGACTACTGGAACATCAAGCGCACCAACCTCATCAGCGAAATCGGCGACGACATCATCCTCGGCAACCTGGCCAAATACGGCGACCTGGTGTATCGCGACGAGGATGGGCTGATCGACTACATCGAACTGCGCAAGGACAACCGCGGCGCGCAACTGGCGCGCGGCCTCGACCTGGCGCTGACGGTACGCGGCGTCGACACGGCCATCGGCCGCTTCGGCGGGCGCCTGAACGGCACCTATGTGCTGACGTCGAAAATCCAGAATGCGCCCGGCGATGCGTTCGTGAGCAATCTGAACCGCTTTGTGACCGACGGCGTGGTCCAGCGCTGGCGTCATACGGTGAGTGTCGACTGGGATCGCGGGCCGCTGTCGGCCAGCTTGCAAAATACGTTTTCGAGCGGCTACGAAGACCAGAATACGGCAATCAATATCGACAATGGCAGCGTGGTGGCGGCCAACCGGGTCAAGCGTTATTCGTTGTGGGATTTGTCGAGCGCGTATGCGGTCAATACAAACCTGAAACTGCGCGTGGGTATCCAGAATCTGTTCGACACGAGTCCGCCTTATTCGAACCAGGCGTATTTCTTCTTATCGGGTTACGACCCAAGCTATACCGATCCGCGCGGGCGCCGTTTTTATGCCAGTGCGAATTATTCGTTCAAATAAGGATTGAACGGTCTTTACGGAATTCTGCCAAACGGCAGAATCCCGAATGCCAATGTCGAAAAAGCTTACACGTGTAAATACAAGTCGCAGGGGTTGATTAAAATTCCTATTGGAATCAGATGGTTGACACCAGCTGGAAGCATGGCACGGTTACTGCTAGTTACAAGGCTCACACTAACCGGAGAAAACCATGTCCCTGCGATCGCTTAAAAACCTGCTTGTCGGCCTGTCGTTGCTGGTTTGCACGTCTGCATTTGCCGTACCATTTGTGGTCAACGTCGCGGGGGTCCAGAGTTTCGGTGCGCCGGGAGCGGCCGGAAATACGGTATTTACCCTCAACGTGGGAGCAGGCTCGCGGATTACCGGTATCGCTTACGACGTCAACATCACGGCGTTCAACCCGAGCTATTTGTCCGAAATCGGTCTGTACTTCAGCGATTCGGCACAGTCCACTGGCGTCTATTTCACTCCGGCGTTTCAGAATCCAAATCCTGGTACCGGCAACTACGCCGATTCAGCCAACCTGATCGACTTCGGACTGGACTTTTCGGTCGGCGCCGATGGCCTTCTGCGACTGGAATTCTTCGAGGATTTCAATGATTCGGCAGTATCGCCGGACGGTGTCTGGAACTTCGGCACGATCACCTTCGATGTGACGGGCGATAACGTGCCTGGCGACCCAGGCACCGACATCCCCGAGCCAGCAACGGGCATGCTGATGGGTGCTGGTCTGGCGCTGATGGGCTTTACTGCCCGTCGTCGTCGCTCGAACGGCAAGGCGGCGTAAGCAGCCACCTGGCGCAGTCGCTTGCATGCTGCGTCAGAGAGACTGGTTCTCGATACGGACCAGTCTCCAGCAATCGTCCATCTTGAAGTAATACGACACCAGGTAATCGGTGTCGGGCTTGGCCAGATTGACCCGCGCCGTCGATGCTGTGACGTCTTCCAGTTGCATGACGAGCGCATTGTCCTTGCGCTCCTGCACCAGGGGCATGACGGGAAATTCAGCCGACTGGACCGTGGTGTAGATCCGTTGCACCGCCTCGTCGCTGGAAAATCGCTGAATGAAGAATGAAATGTCCTGGGCCGGGCAAACGTTCGCCGACGTGGTCGCGGGCGCATCCGACTGGGTGTTCAACTGAGCCGCCTGGCCATGGCCTGCTGCCATCAGCAGCAGTGCAACAAATAGCTTGTTCAAACCACCCACATTGACCTCCCGGATCGATCCCTTCAACAATGGCGGCCGCAATCAAGCTGACCGCCGGTCGATGACCCGACCGATCAGCGTGCCTTGCAACCTGCGCACCAGTTTATCAGAAGAGCAATAGTGCTCTGAACACGATCGGCCTGGTTGACGAAGACCGTGCCCGGGTCGTTAAGGCGCCACCAGGAAAAAATGATGCGTCCTGCGGCATTTCTGTCGTCATACAGGAACGAAACCCATCTGACATGACGCATTTCTGCACACGATTGCATTGTCATGCATCAAATGCAACGGATAAGCTGGCATTATGTGGAAGATAAGACATGAACGTCTGCAGCGCTCACGGGCGCCAGGCATAGAAAATCGCACGGCACTGACAGAATGACGATGAATCGATTTCGAACTACCGGACTCCCGGCCAGCATCCGGGGCACGTTGCCCACTCATCTTGACGCATCCGCCACCCCTCCTCCCCACCGCCCCCGCCTCCTGCTGGTCGACGACGAACCGCGCGTGCTGGCCTCGCTGCAGGAAATGCTCAAAGGCAGCGGCTACGCCATCACGACGGCCGACAGCGGCACTGCCGCGCTGGCGTGCCTGGCCGAGATGCGCTTCGACCTGGTGCTGCTTGACCTGCTCATGATGGATGTCGACGGGCATCAGGTCATGGACTTCATCAATCAGCAAGACGTGAAGGCCGACGTCATCGTTGTGAGTGGCACCGTCGGCATCGAGTCGGCCATCGGGGCGCTGAAGCGCGGCGCCCACGATTACCTGCGCAAGCCGTTCAGCCGCGAAGAATTGCTGCGCACGGTGGACAACGCACTCAAGCAGCGCGACCTGCAGCAAATCAACCGTCGCATGGTGGCAGCGCTTGCGCTGTCCGAAAAAAAATACCGTTACCTGGTCGACGCCTCACCCGACATGATCTACATGCTCGGTCATGAAGGCCGCTTCACCTACGTCAATGACCGCGCGTGCCAGATGCTGGGCTACGAACGGGAAGAGCTGCTGGGCCAGCACTACACGGCGCTGCTGCACGCCGAAGACCATGAACGCGCACTCTACGTATTCAACGAGCGGCGCGTCGGCGAGCGGGCCTCCCGCGACGTCGAGCTGCGCGTGACATGCCGCGCGGGCCCGCCGCACACGCACGACGCTGCCGATACCTCTGTGATGACGATCTCGCTCAACGCGATCGGCATGCACCGTGAAAAACGCGATCCGCACACGCCGACCTATGTCGGCACCTACGGCATCGCGCGCGACGTCAGCGCGCGCAAGCGTGCCGAGGCGGTCATCCATCACCAGGCCTACCACGACATCCTGACCGACCTGCCTAACCGCGTGCTGTTCAAGGACCGGCTGGGCCTGGCAATGCTGCAGGCCCGGCGCAAGCGCACCGAGCTGGCCGTGATGTTCATCGACCTGGACCGCTTCAAGCTCGTCAACGATACGCTCGGCCACGGCCATGGCGACAAATTGCTGCAGCAGGTGGCCCTACGCCTGAAGGATTGCCTGCGCAAGGGCGACACGCTGGCGCGCCAGGGTGGCGACGAATTCACGATCGTACTGCCTGACCTGCGCTCGCGCGACGATGCGCACGTGGTCGCCGACAAGTTCATCGAGCGGCTGCAACAGCCGTTCGACCTAAGCGGCAACGAAGTGCATATTTCGGCGTCGATCGGCGTGGCCATCTACCCCGAACACGGCGAATCGATCGATGAATTGCTGCGCAATGCCGACATCGCAATGTACCGCGTGAAGGACCTCGGCAAGAATGGCCACGCCTTCTACGACCCGTCGATGCACGATGCGCTGCACCAGAACGTCGCGCTCGAGCAGCATCTGCGCCGCGCGCTCGAACGCAATGAACTCGAGATGTACTACCAGCCGCAGATCGATGCCGCCAGTGGCCGCATCATCGGCGCCGAAGCGCTGATGCGCTGGAACCATCCGGTGCGCGGCCTGATCATGCCCGGCGAGTTCCTGCCGTTCGCCGAAGAAAGCGGCCTGATCGTGCCGATCTCGGAGTGGATGATCGACACCCTGTGCCGCGACATGGCGCACTGGGGCACGGACGGCGCAGACCCGCTGACGCTGTCGCTGAATCTGTCGCCGCATTATCTCGACCACAGCAAATTCTTCGAAACGATGCGCAATGCCTTGCAGCGCTACGACATCGGCCCCGGGCGGATTGCCGTAGAGATCACCGAAAACATCTGCATTCGCAATCCGCAATATGCGATCGAACAGCTGAAAAAGCTCGGACAGTTGGGTGTGTCGGTGGCCATTGACGATTTTGGCACCGGGTATTCGTCGCTCGCGTATCTGCACCGGTTTCCGATCCACACCATCAAGATCGACCAGTCGTTCGTGCAGCAGATCAGTGACGAGGACGGGCATTACCCGGTCGTGCTGGCGATCATCTCGATTTCACGCGGCCTGAATCTGGACCTAGTGGCCGAAGGCGTGGAGACCGAAGTGCAGGCGCGCTATCTGCGCGCGCACGGATGTTCGACGATGCAGGGCTTTTTGTTTCACCGGCCGATGCCACTGGGGGGATTTGTCAACGTGCTCAATTCGTAGCGCCGTTGCGTCGGCAGGGCGCGTTACCTGCCATGACGAACTGAGGACGCTGCGCAGCTTGCGCAAGGCAGCATGAGAGAAGATCGCATTCGCTGCGATCCTCTCAGAACCAGTCGTTCGCCTGACGTTTGATCCAGTTGACCCCGCGGTCATACAGCCGATGTGCATCGTCTCCGACCTCGGCAGCTTTTCTGCTTGCCGCTGCGGCGGCGTCCCTGCCGGCAGCCGTGGTCGCATGCACGCCTCGGTCGATCGCGTTGCCAGCTGCATGCGCCTGGCGCCGCGCGTATTCGGCTAACTCGTGCGCACGGCGCTGCGCGGCGTCGGCCGTTTCACTGGCGGCTTTCGCGGCAGCATCGTAGGTACGTTTGGCTGCGGCGCGTGCTTCCGCGGCCTTTTGCAGCGCATACTGCTTGGTCTCCTCGGCCTTGCGCTCGGCAGCCGCGACCAGCGCATCGGCGCGGCGCTGCGCTTCGGCGGCGGCATCCTTGGCGGCCTGCGTGGTCGTGTCGATCGCCTGGCCCACTTGCCGCTTGCCCGACTCGTAGGCGCTGCTGACGGCGTCGCTGGCGGCGCTGGCCTTGCCGCCGATCCAGTCCCCCCATTCGGTCCAGACGCTGACGGTCGATTCAAGCACGCCGCGCGGCTTGAAGTAGCTGAATGGCTCGGCATTGAGAACGAAGTCCACTTTCGAGTCGTGGATAAAGTGCGACACGAAACCAACCACGCCGGTGCTAACCGGTGTATCCCATGCTGACACCTGCCACTCTTCGAGCTTCACATATTGTGTGTAGCCGTTGACATGATCGCCGCCCATGCGGACACCCTGTCCTTGTTTGACTGCGGTGCGATGACGCCGAATTTCTTCTTCCATGCCCACCGGACCGATACGCCTTGACCAGGACTCTTCGCGACGGCGCTGTCCCGGTGACTGCATACCCTGACGATGCATGGTGCCATTGGCACTGTAGAACACCTCGAGATGCCGCTTGATCTGGGATTCCACCGTGCCTGACAGTGCGCCACATGCGGCCATGTACTTGCGGTAGGCAGCGAAAGTAGCGGGATCGCACTTGAACCGTTCGTTGAATAATCCTTCGCGCCATGCTTCGATCTCGTCGTATGAGCGCATACGCACGCCGCTGACGACTGATTCACGCATCATGTCGCGCATCGGAATGCGCGAGTAATTATCGGAAATACTCTGATCGTCCGGCCCGTAGCCGCCGCCGACGTCCGAGTGCACGCCGGGGTAGACCTTTTCTTCCCATGCCCCCGCGAGCTTGCCGTTTTTGCGGATCAGGTCGACCGGGAAAGCGAAGCGCACTTCATGGGCGGCGACGTAATGCACGCAGCGCTCGACACGCGGTGACACGATCAGGTCGCGCTCCTGGAATGGCAGGCGGGCATTGGTTGAAGGCACGCCAAACGATGCAACCGTGTCGAACACGCCCATGAATTGCATCCGCAACGGGTAGCTGTGGAAATACAGGTCGTCGCCACGCTGCTCACTCTGACTGATCACGCGATTGGAAAACGCACGCGACAGCGCTGCGCCCCGCGAGAAACCAAACAGCGACATCGTGATGGTTTTGATCAGGCGGTGCTTGCTCAACGCCTTGTTCACGTCAGCGAAGCCTTTTGCCGTGGCAGTTTTTGCATAGGTGGCCAACTCGCCGCCTGCGGCTTGTGCGTTCGCGATCAACAGCGCCTTGAGCCGCTCATTGACCATATCGTCGCCATGACCCAGACGCCGGTCGCCACCGGCGCCGAACGCCAGACCGCCCACGTTGTCCTGGAGCCAGATACCGGTCGAATCGAGCCAGCCGGTTGCCGTGCCGTTGAAGCGTGTGCCAACGCCCGCCACGTACACCGCATAGGTCGCCTTGGCATCATCCTTGATGGCAGCGTCATACATGCGCCCGACATTGCTCCAGCTTTTAGTGGCAGCGTCGTTTTCCCAGTTATTGCCGGTGCCATCGAAAAATACGGACAGATGGACGACATCCCGACAGTCCTGGAACGGCGATGGCGGGCCGTCCGGGACGTCACGATTGGTGGCAACCGCAGCGACGGCCGCGTCATCAGCCACGGCGCTGCTCCTGTGCCATGGCGATACCGCGCGGTGTGCGGTCTGGCACGCCCACCGAGGTCGTCAACTCGACGGTATCGTCCGGATAAATATGCACACCCAGAAATTTGGCGCCCTGCACCACGTTATCGAGACGCAGCGGATTTTTGTTGGAAACCGTTTCGCCATTGCGAGGTGTGCCCTTCGGACCATCGAGTCGCCAGGTCACTTTTTTCGGGCCAAGCGCAAAGGGCACGCCGGTAAAGATGCCGCCCCCGGTGGACGGATAGGCGTCACTGGTTTCGCCAACCTTGCCGTCGATGAACACATCGAAGATGGGACGGTTGAGATAACTGAACAGCACGACATCCAGTACGACTTTCATGGGTTTCGCCTCACAAAAATTTGCAACGGGAAGAATGGCAACGGCGCCGAGAAAATGACGCCGGTTCGTTCCGGCAAAAGGAATTTTGCTGTTTTTCATATTGATCTTTCAACTTTTGACCGGAGCGTGCCACATCGTCACGGTTCAGCCGGTTTGGACGGCGGCAATAATCCCATCGCGTCATCAAACTTGATGTCGCCACGCTTGACCCGCGCCATCAGCGCAATGATCTGTGCATCGCTATACCAGCGCTCGCGGTATATCAGCGTCATGCAGACATAGTTGACCAGATCGCGCATCGACGTCAGGCCAATGGCGCGCGCGCCGGCCAATGCCTTTTTTACATAGGCATAGCGTGAGGCCTCCGGGACATGCCGAAGCAGATTGGGCTGGTTCAGATCGACAAAATACAACACATGATCCGGCACGCCAGCTTCGACCAGCTGGTCGACCTGATTCTGGGTCAGGAGCAGCGGCGCCGGCAAGCGCACTGCCGGCGTGGCGCCGACGTCGACCGCGTGCTGCTGACCGTCGCGGTCCCAGTACCACCAGCCGGCCAGTCCGCCAAACAGCTGTGCGCGCTGGCCCGCATCAAGTACCGGTCCCTTGACGTGCAGTGTGGCGTCATCTGGCTGCCCGACCAGCGTGCCGAGGATCGCAGAATCCCAAAACCCGAAGAACATGTCGTAGTCGTCCGGCAGGCGGATTTCGGTGAACTGCTTGAGCTGCACGAACAAGGCATCGAACGCCAAAGGACTGGCGACGACGGTCAGGCTCGGCTCTAGCGGCGCTGGTCGGCCGAGCCAGCGGGCGATCCATTGCCAGGCGACGCCGCCCTGACCTGGTGGCGCCAGTTGTACGAGGTGCGGCGACTGCGCCGCCAGCGGACTGCCTTGCGTTGCGCCCAACAGGCAGCGCACTGCGGCGCCGGGACCGTCGATGGCGCCGGGCAGCGTGGCGTCTTGCGCGCTGTCGGCGATGGCATACCAGCGCCAGTCGGGATGCTGCGCGGCCAGCACGGCGATATTGGGTTGCGTGACCATCGTCATACCCATTTACTGACGAATGCCGTGCGCTGTTTGGCGCGCTTGGCCAGGCATTCGACGCACAGCGGCTTGGCCGGTGCGGCCGGCTTGGCCGGCGAGGCTGAAGTACGGCCCGCAGCAGCCAGCACAGACACGCTGCCCAGCGCGCCAAGCAGCCAGCGCCGGGTAATCCGCGTGGTGTTTTTTAACGATATCTTCATACCCAAAGCCTATGTACCTTTATTGATGAATGCCGTGCGCTGCGCCGCCCGCTTGGCCAGGCACTCCACGCACACACCCTGCGGCAGGAACGGCAGCTTGTAGTTCACTTCCTGGCTGGCCATAAAGCTTTTCTTCGCCGCGTGGATCGTGATCTTCCCCGGACACTGCACGGTGATATTCCCACCTTCGATCGTGATATTCGCCCCGCCCGCCGTCGACAGACTGATGCTCTTGGCCGCCGCCCAGTCGACATGCGCATTGGCGCTGATGATGTCCACCTGATCACGCGCCTGCACATTGAGCACATCGCCCTGCGCCTGCAGATCCACCGCGCCCTGCGCCGCGATCAAGTGAAGGCCGATGTTATCGTCGCCCGCCTTGACCGCGCCGCCCAGCATGCCGATCGCCTGCCCGCTATGGATGCGCAACTGGCCACCGGTGACGAACTGCGTGTCCTGCCCGCTCATCAAAGTGATGGTTTCACCATTGGCCAGTTGCATATCCTGCCCTGCCACCACGCCCAGGCCCGCCTTGGCGGCAATCGCAATCACTGCAGAACTGCTGTTGGGTAGCTTGCCATCGTCCGGCGCGATCGGCTTGGCAGGCATCTCGCCGCGCGCCGCGTCCACGCTCTCGTTGCTGAGCATGCCCGAGACCGCCGTCAGCATTGCCGGCAGCGGCGCTTCCTTGTCGTCGAGCTTGCTTGAATTGGCTTTGGCCGCGCCAAGGTGGCTGGCGAACGCCACCGTCTGATGCGTCGTGGCGGCATCGCTGAACGTTTCGCCCAGCTTGACCGCCTGTTTCAGCATGGCGATCCCCGCCACATTGTCGCCGGCCGGCTCGCGCGCATCGGCGCCATGGGTGATGTTGTAGCTCGTCACCAAGAGGCCCGTGGCGGCGCGCACCGCGCCATAGCCATCCGTACGGAGTTCGGCGCCCAGCCCGCGCAGGCTGCCGCGATAGTTATCTGCCGTGTGAATCAGGTGGCCCAGGTTCAGTTCGCTGGCGGCATGAGTGCTCTTGAGCTGGATACGGCCCTGGCTGTCGGTGTCGTCGAACACGAGCTGGTTGTAGCCGCTGCCGCCGAATTCCTTGCTGCGAATGCCCCACTGCGCGGCGCTGTTGCGGTGACCGGCGCTGGCAGCCGCCGCACCATGCCACAGCGGGCCGTTGCCGCCCGCCAGGTTGCCTTGCGCCGAGATGGCGTGATCGTTGGCGGCGCCGTAGATCGCCGTGTCGTTGTCCTGTTCGCTCTTGCCCCCCGGCGTCGGTAGTGTGCCGCCTTCGCCCTGGCCGTTGTACAGCGCGCCGACGATCAGCGGCCGGTCGATATCGTTTTCGAGAAACTGCACCAGTACTTCCTGCCCGATGCGCGGCAGGAACTGGCTGCCCATTCCGCCGCCGGTCGAGCGCTGCGCGACGCGTACCCAGCAGGTCGCGTTGGCGTCTTCCTGCCAGTGAAAGCGGATGCGCACGCGCCCCAAACGGTCGCAATGGATCTCATCGGCGCCACTCGCGCTGGCGCCGCCGTCGGGCCCGACCACGATCGCGCTCTGGCTGCCGTGGGCGGTCGGCTTCGGATGGTGGCGCAAGCCGTTTTCGCCCACCACCGGACGCCACGGGGTAGCGGCCGCGATGGCATCGACCAGGTTGGCGTAGCCGCTGGTGCTGGCCTGGGCGATGACGGCGGCCAGTTCAGGATCCTGCTCGGGCAGTGTCTGTTCGAGCAATTCGGGGATCGGCCCAAACAATTCAGCCAGTCCCTCCCTGGCGGGCTTGGGCAGGTTGTTGACGCCCACGCTCACGACGCGCAGCGCGACATACGCCGGATCGGCATCCTCGCCGGAGTCGGCACCGGCACCGGCCTGCAGCGGCCCCTGCGTCAGGCTGAAACGGGTACCGGCGCGCAGCGTGCGCACCGTCGAGCGCGCCTGCCACAGATGGCGGCGCGCTTCGTTGGCCTGCATCTGCAACAGCGCGTAGCGGCGCGCCTGGGCGCCGTCGGCGTAGAAGTACTGGCCGGGCGTGTCGAAGCTTTCCAGCAGCGGCGCGTTGGGGCCACCCACGGCGCCTGCGGTCGGTACGCTGGCGGCCACGGCTTTCTTGGCCTTGTAGTCGTAACTGAGCACGGTGGAGAGGCCCACGCGCAGACTGCGCCGTGCCCGCAGCGATTGCACACTGTCGTGCGCTTCGCCGGCGCGCGCGCCATGGAAGCGAATGCCACCGCCGGCGCTGCTGCTGGCGTCCTCGGGGGTCGCGCTGGCCTGGCTGCTGTCGCCGAACACCACCACGCCGTGGCCCTCGTCCGTCTCTTCGATGCGCCAGCTCAGGCCTTCTTCGGTCAGCAGCCGCGTGACGAAATCGAGGTCGGATTCGCGGTACTGGCAGCAATAGCTGCGCGCGCCGGCATCGGCCATGAAGGCTGCCGTTTCATCGCTCCAGCGCCATTCGGCGTGCGGTGCGTGTTCCTGGAACACGATGTCGACGATTTCCATCACCGTCTTGTCTTGCCATACGCGGCTGTTGCGCACCTGGCCAAGGCGCCACAGCCACGGCTGCAAGCGCAGCCGGTAGCGCGCCAGGCCGCCAAAGCTGCCCAGCATTGCCGCTTCGCTGACCAGGCCCGTGAAGCGGGCACGCGTGCCGTCGGCCAGGCTGGTCTCCAGCACGGCCGACTGGCCCAGCAGCGACGCGAGGTCGAGCGCGGCATCGGTGGCGAGCACGATCACGTCGCGGGTGCCGATCGCCTGGACGCCGTCATCGGCGGCGAACGCTTCGACCATCAGGCCGCTACGGTCCTCGTCATCGCCCAGTTGCAAGGCGTACAGCCTGGTGCGGCTGGAAAAGCCGGCCAGCGCGGCAAGCACGTCGTCGACCAGCGCCACACTCATCGTTTCACCTTGCAGGCGGCAGCCGTGGCGCGGCCATCGCAGGCACGCTTGCGGCACGCGGCCAGCTCGGCCTTCGGCTGCTTCTTGCAGTACGCCAGTTCCTGATCGAGGCTGGCGCGGGTCTTGGTCTGGGTGGCCGGCTCGGACGCCTGGGCATGTGCAATCAGGGCCGACAGCAGCATCACGTCGCCGTCCGGCGCCGCTGCAGGTTTCGGCACCGCCTTTGGTGCGGGTTTCACGGCCGCCACGCGTTTGACCGGTGGCTTTGGCTTGGCCGGTGCGCTTGCGCGGTCGGTCTTGCTGGCGGCAACCTTGGCCACAACCGGCGCAGCCGCAGCCGCTGCAAGCGCAGCACCGGCCGGTGCTTCCAGCGCCTGGCTCAGGACGTCGCCGGTGGCGCCAGCCGCAGGTGGCGCTGGCGGCTCGGCAGCGAGCATCTCGCTCAGGCTCGGTTGCGCGTCCGGCAGTGGTGCCGAGCGTGCCTGGTGGTCTTCCTCGATGATCGCCGTCGCTGGTTCACCCGCTGCCGGCGCGACGGCGCCATTGGCAGCCACATCGGTCTGCGCAACGACTTCGGGCGCAGCCGCAGCAACGATCATCGGCACCGATGGTTCGCGCTGCTGGCCATACCACAGCCCCGCGCCGCCAGCCACAGCCGCCACCAGCAAGCCCGAGAACGCCCATATCCAGGGGGCGCGCGAACCATGCCTTGCCTTGGGCGAGGACGCCGCCGAGCGCTTGCCGCCGGACGCCTCCAGCGTCGACAGTATGCGGTTGCGCTCGGCTTCGGCTTGCTGCGCAGGGGTCAGCAAACTGGGGGGTCCATTGCTGAAAGTCTTGTCTTTTCGTTGCAAAATTCAAGCTCCTGATCGTTGTTGCAACACTTTACGCTAATAAATTGACTAACGCGATACCGCACACAATTGCCAACAGTCAGTTGCGCAGAAGACTGCACAGTTGGGTAGAATGAGCCGTTCTTATCAGACTAGTAAGTTGTACTTGGAAGAAATACCGCTCGTTGGGAACCTGGCAAACGGTCTGGCGCCGGGGATCGACCAACGGTCAAACACGGAGTCAAAGTGTTGTTACTGGCCATTGCCCTGTATTTTGTTCTGGCCTGCCTGATTGGCTGGCTGGTGTTTTTCCCTGCAGGGCGAGGCATGGCGATGCAGGCAGCAGCGCGTATGGAATCGCAGCTGGGCGCATGGCTGGCGGGCGTGAAGCGCATGCGCGTGCCTGCTGCGCGGTCGGCTGCGGGCGCAGTGCCCGCAGTGCCCGCCACCCCGCGCCGCGCCGCGCAGTCGGCAGTTCGTTACTGGCCCTGGCTGCTGGCGGCGGCGCTGCTGGCGGTGCCACCGGCGCTGGTGTTCCTGTCCGGTGGCGGCCATATGCTGGACGGCTACGAAGTATCGACGCGCGAAGTTAATACGCAGGTGGCGTCGCTGCTGCAGGGCGAACAACTGGCGCCGCCGGCGACGCTGCCGCCGGCCGTGTTTGCGACCGCCGACGTGGCCGTGGAGCGGCCGCTGCTGCGCACGGCCAGCCGCAACTGGGCATTGCTGGACCCCGAATTCACGCAGCGCTTGCTGCTGGTGTTCAAGATCATGAAAGAGCAGCACGGTTACGACATGGCGATCCTCGAAGGCTATCGCAGCCCCGAGCGCCAGAATGCGCTGGCGTCGATGGGCACCAGTGTCACCAATGCCGGTGCCTGGCAAAGCTGGCACCAGCATGGCCTGGCCGCCGACTGCGCCTTCCTGCGCGACGGCAAGCTGGTGATCACGGAAAAAGATCCGTGGGCCATGCGCGGCTACGAGTTGTACGGCCAGGTGGCCGAGTCGGTGGGCCTCACCTGGGGCGGCCGCTGGAAGATGATGGATTTCGGGCACACCGAGTTGCGGGTGCCCGGCGTGATGAAACGAAAGTCTTAGGGAGACGTGATGGCAGGTCCCGTAATTCGTTTGGGCGACAAGACCTCGCATGGCGGGGTCGTGGCGACCGCATCGATGGTCAGCGACAGCGGTGGCGTGCCCATTGCGCGCGTCGGCGATACCGTCGTCTGTCCGCTGCACGCCAGCACCCCGTGCGTGATCGTCAGCGGCGACCCCACCATGATCGTCGATGGCAAGCCGGTGGCACGCCACGGTGACCTGACCAGCTGCGGTGCGACGCTGATCGCCAGCCAGCAAAGCACCGTGGACCAGGTCTGACCATGCCACCTGATTACCTGCAAAGGCAGAACCGATGCGTCCCTGGCTGAGCCGAACCCTGATCGTTGCCGCTGCGTTCAGCGCCTGCTGGCTGGGCGCCCTGTGGTACTGGCGCTCCACCACACGCATGCCGGACACCGGGGATATCGTTATCTGGCTGGTGCTGATGCCGCTGTTCCTGCTGCTTGTGCTGTGGGCGGGCCGCAAGATCATCGCCGCCGTCAATGCGCGCGCCGCCGCCAGTGCCGTGGCCGCCGCGACGGCGTCGCAGGCCGCCGCAACGCCTGTGACCGCCGCCGCGCAGCCGGCCGCGCTGGTGGCCCTGGCCGGTGCGCTGAACATGCCGCACGGCGACAACGTCGACACGCTGAGCGAAGCGTTACGGTCGCGCCAGGCCAATCTGCAGCTCGACCCGACGCTGCTGGACGAGCGCGGCTACCCGATCCTCAGTGGCCGCGCGGCCAGCGTCGACAGCCTGGCGCAGCAAGAGACGATGGATGAATGGCTGCAACAGCACCATCCCGACCAAGTGCTGGACGACGAACAGTGGCGTGCGCTGTCGCTGGGCAGTGTCGTTGCTACCGAACTGGCGTATGGGCTTGGCCCGCACCCGGCGCTGCCGGCTTATCTCGATGCGCTTCAGGCCGGCAAGGCGACCCCGCCCCTGCCCACGCTGCAACTGGTGCTGCTCCTGCCCGCCGAATGGAACCCACCACAACGCGCCGTCGCCGCCGATTGGCTGCGCAACATCATTGAACTACATGGCTGGCCGCAAGCCCACGTGGCCACCGTGCTGGCCGATGCCGTCGCAGCGGGCCCCCTCACGCTGGTGGACTCGTTGTCCAAACGCGCGCAGCAGGCCGAACAACCGTTCCTGTGCATGCTCCTGGCCTGCGGGTCGCGCATCGGGGAAGGGAGCGTACAGGCCTGGGCCGATCAATTTATCCTGCTCGACAGTCGCCACCCGGACGGGCGTGTGCCCGGCGAAGGCGCAGCCGGCCTGCTGCTGGCCGACCGCGCCCAGGGCGCCCTGTTCGACGCGCCCGACGCGGCGCTGCTGTACCCGGCTGCCACGGGGGCGCGCGCCAGCTCGGCCGATGGCCGTGGCCGCATCGACAGCACCCTGATCACGCAGCAGGCGACCGACCTGCTAGCCAGCGCCGGTATCGCCGCGAGCACTGTCACGCTGGTGAGCGCCGACAGCGACGCCCGCGCCAGCCGCGTCGGCGAAACACTCGGCATGACAACAAACCTGCTGCCCGACCTCGATCCGGCCAGCCAGGTCGTGACCGTGGCAGGTTCGTGCGGCGATGCCGGCGACGCCACGCTGCTCGCGGCGCTGGTACTGGCCCAGCATCACGTGCGCAGCGGCGCCGGCGCCGCGCTGTGCGTCAGCAACCTCGACCCGGTCCAGCGCAGTGTTGCGCTGCTGGGGCCGCAACCGGCACCGCAACTTTCACCCTCACCGGCTCCGGTCGCCGCATGAGCCACTCTATTCTTTCCCTTCAACTGACGTCCGTCGCGCCCATTCTATGATGCAACGATTCTGGCATACCCTTACCGCTCGCTTCAGCCTGGCCGCCATCGGCTTCGCAGCCTTTGCCCTGGCGCTGTTGATCGCCGCCGCCGTGTTCGACGTCTCGTACGTCTGGGTCGGCGCCGCGCTGCTCGCGGCGCTGCTGCTGTACGGCGCCGTCTGGCTCTACAAGCGCCAGATGCGCCTGCGCTCCGGCGCGGCCTTCGGCGGCATGCTCGAACAGCAGGCCGCCGCGCCAGTGGCCAGCGCGGCGCAGCGCGAAGAGAACGAAGCGATCCGCCAGCGCATGGTCGAGGCGATCGGCACGATCAAGACCTCGAAGCTGGGCCAGTTGTCGGGCGACGCCGCCTTGTACGAACTGCCCTGGTATATGGTGATCGGCAACCCGGCGGCCGGCAAAAGTACGGCAATTGCCAGCTCGGGCCTGCAGTTCCCGTTCGCCGACAGCAAGATCGTCCAGGGCGTGGGCGGCACCCGCAACTGCGACTGGTTCTTCACCACCGACGGCATCCTGCTCGACACGGCCGGGCGCTACTCGGTCAATGAAGAAGACCGCGGCGAGTGGATGGGCTTTCTCGACCTGCTGAAAAAATACCGCAAGCGCGCGCCGATCAACGGCATCATCATCGCCGTCAGCATCGCCGAGCTGACCGGCAACCGGCCCGAATTCGCGATCAACCTGGCCAAGAACCTGCGCCAGCGTGTGCAGGAACTGACCGAGCGCCTCGAAGTACATGCGCCGGTCTACGTGATGTTCACCAAGGCCGACCTGATCACGGGCTTCAACGAATTCTTCCAGGACGCCGAACGGGGCGACCGCGACAAGGTCTGGGGCGCTACCCTGCCCTACAGCCAGACGAGCTCGAAAGCCGATGTGCTGGAGCAGTTCGATGCCCGTTTCGACGAACTGTATGACGGCCTGAAAGAGCTGAGCATGGCAAATATGGCCCTGCAATGGCGCGAGCAGATGCCGCCGGGCGTATTCACGTTCCCGCTCGAATTCAGCTCGATCAAGGGCCCGCTGCGCACCTTCATCGCCACGCTGTTCGAAGAAAACCCGTTCCAGTTCAAACCCGTATTCCGCGGCTTTTACTTCACCAGCGCCGTGCAGGAAGGCGAAACGGTGTCGGCCTCGTCCGAACGCGTCGCGCACCGCTTCGACCTGCAGATGATGCCGGCCACGCGCTCCGAAGTGCAGGAGCAGCACGGTTACTTCCTGCTCAACCTGTTCCGCAAGGTGATCTTCGCCGACAAGGACCTGGTGGCGCAATATGCCAGTCCGGCCAAGACCCGTGCGCGCTACGTGACGTTCTTTGCCGTCGTGGCACTGTCCGGCCTGGCGCTCGGCGGCTGGTCGTGGTCGTACCTGGCCAACCGCCAGCTGGTGGCCAATGTGCAGGCCGATCTGGACCAGGCCATCAAGGTGCAGGACAAGCGGCTCGACCTGGCATCGCGCTTCGAGGCGCTGGAAATTCTGCAGGACCGCATCGAACAGCTTGACGCCTACCGCGACAAGCGCCCGCTGGCGCTGAGCCTGGGCTTGTACCAGGGCGAAATCCTCGAGCAGAAGCTGCGCCAGGAATACTTCGCGGGCATGAAGGAAGTGATGCTCAAACCGGTGGGCCAGTCGCTCGAAGCCTTCCTGGGTGAAGTCAACAGTGGCGCGGCGCAGTTGCAGCCGATGTCGGCGCCGCCGCAGTCGGGTGCAGTCGGCGGGGTCGTGCCGGTCGCGGCTTCTGCTGCTGCAGCTGCACCTGGCACGGGTTCTGCACCTGCAGCCGCTGCTGGTGCGCCCGGGACGCTGCCGGCCACGCCACTGGCGCCGGCCGCCGCCGTCAACTTCGGCGCGCTGCAGTTCAAGGATGCTAATCCGGCAAACGTCGAAGATGCCTATAACGCACTAAAAACGTACCTGATGCTGAGCGACAAATCGCGCGCCGAAGCCAGCCACCTAAATGACCAGCTGACCCGCTTCTGGCGCGTCTGGCTCGACAGCAACCGCGGCACGATGACGCGCGAACAGATGATCCGCAGCGCCGAGCGCATGATTTCGTTCTACCTGAGCCAGCTGAACGACCCGGCCTGGCCGACCATCGAAAGCAAGCTCGCGCTGGTCGACCAAACCCGCGACAACCTGCGCCGCGTGGTGCGTGGCATGCCGGCGCGCGAGCGTGTGTATGCCGACGTCAAGGCCCGCGCTGCCACCCGCTTCCCGTCGATGACGGTGGCGCGCGTGGTCGGCGACGGCGACAAGGAACTGGTCGTCGGCAGCTATGCGATTCCCGGCACCTTCACCCGCGACGCCTGGGACAACTACATCCAGGGCGCGTTTCGCGACGCCGCCAACCGCGAACTGCAAAGCACCGACTGGGTGCTCAAGACGGCCGCCAAGGACGACCTGACGCTCGAAGGCAGCCCCGAGCAGATCCAGAAAGCCCTGCTCGCGCTGTACAAGAACGAATATGCGCAACAGTGGCAGAAGTTCATCCAGGGCGTGAGCATTCGCGAACTCAATGGCTTCGACCAGGCTGCAACCGCCATGAACCGCCTGGGCGATCCGGAATCCTCGCCGATCGATAAGCTGATCAAGACGGTGTATGCCGAAACCTCGTGGGACAACCCGTCGCTGATCGACGCCGGCCTGCAGCGCGCCCAGCGCGGCGCCATGGGCTGGTTCAAGGAAACGATCCTGCGCCAGAAGCCGTCGGCGATCAACGTGAATCTGGACACGACCAGCAAACCGGGCGCCGCCCCGATCCCGATGGGTCCGGTCGGCCGCGAGTTCTCGGGCGTGGCCCGCCTGGTGGTCAGCAAGGACAACGGCGCGACGCTGATGAAGGGCTATATGGACATGCTGTCCAAGCTGCGCGCGCGCTTCAACCAGATCAAGAACCAGGGCGACACTGGCCCCGGTGCCAAGCAGTTCATGCAGCAGACGCTCGATGGTTCCGGCTCCGAACTGGCCGAAGCATTGAAGTACGTCGACGAGCAGATGCTGATCGGGATGACCGACGCGCAGAAAAGCGCCATCCGGCCACTGCTGGTGCGGCCGCTGATGCAGACCTTCGCCGTGATCGTGCGCCCGACCGAGGCCGAGATCAACAAGGTGTGGGCCGCGCAGGTACTGGAACCATTCAACCGCACGCTGGCCGTGAAATACCCGTTCGCGCAGAATGCGGCCGTGGAAGCCAGCGACGCTGAAATCGGCCAGGTATTCGGCCCGGAAGGTGCGATCGCCAAGTACTTCAACACCACCATCGGCCCGCTCGTCGTGCGCCGTGGCGACGTGATCAGTGCCAAGACCTGGGCCAATATGGGCATCAACCTCGCGCCCGGCGTGGTGAGCAGCTTCCCAAGCTGGATCGCCCCGCTGTCGGCCGGCGGCGTGGCTGCCAGTGCCGGCGCCGGCGAAGCGCAGACGCGCTTTGAAGTCCAGGCATTGGGCGCAACTGGCGCAACCGAGTTCACGGTCGAGATCGACGGTCAGTCGCTGCGCTGGCGCGGCCAGCCGCAACCGTTCGTGCAGATGGTGTGGCCGAATCCGCGCGGTGTGCCAGGCTCGCGCATCAGCGCCATGACGCCCGAGGGCCGCACCGTCGTGCTGCTCAACGAGCCGGGCCACTTCGGCCTGAAGAAAATGATCGATGCCGCCAAGCGCCAGCGCCGTGACAACGGTGTGTTCGAGCTGAGCTGGGAAAACAGCGGCGTCATCGTGCGCGCCAACCTGAAGATCGTGGGGACCACCCAGGCCGCAGCACCGGCGCCCGGCGCGGCAGCGGGCTTCCGCCGCATGCGCCTGCCGGACACGATCGCAGTCTCGGCGCCGCTCGCGCCGACGAGCGCCGCCGCCCCGGTCGGCGCGCCAGTGACCGGCGCAGCAGCGGGAACGGCAGCGGGCGGGAGCAAGCCATGAGTCGTCCGGTCGCGATTCCGGTCGGGTACTTCGGGAAGATCCCGACCCGGGCCGACTTCGTCAAGGCGAGCGAGAATGCGGCGCTGAGCAGCATGCTCGACGCCTGGCTGGCGCAGGCGATCGACCTGCTCAGCGCCGACGCGCGCTGGAAGCGCAATTACGATGCGCTGGCACCGATCAACTTTGCCTTCATCGGGCCCCGGCGCGGGCGCGCAGTGGCCGGCCACCTAGTGGCCAGCACCGACCAGTCGGGCCGCCGCTTTCCGTTTCTATTGATGAGCACCATGGCGATCACCACGCCGGCCACCTTCGTGGCCAACAGCCCGCTGATGCTGGCGCGGCTGTGGAACCGGCTCGAGACGATCAGCGCCGACGTCATGCGGGCCCAGGAACCAGCGCCGGTCCTGCAAACGGCTGCGACGGCCACGGTCGACTTCGATCCCGACAGCACGGCCAGTACGGCTGAACTGAATGGATTCATGGCGCAGCAGACGGTCGGCTCGCTCGACACGATGCTGCGGCGCGCCGGCTTTCACGTCTCGACGCGCCAGATTCTGCTGGCGCTCGGCCTGCTGCTGCAGCCGGTGATGGCGACCAGCTCGAGCCGCCTCGAGAAAAGCCTGGTATTGCCACTGCCCGCAGAAGCCCTGCAGCGCCAGCAGGTCGCAGCGTTCTGGATGCACCTGATCACGCCATTCCTGCTGCGCGCCGACTTCGAACTGTCAGTCTTCGTTACGCGCCAGGACGAGCGCCCGGTGCTGGTGCTGGGGTTTTCCGGCGCCTCGGCGCAGACACTGCAGGCGATCATGGATCCGCAGGTCGGGCTGGAACATCACATCGGCTTCGACCAGCTCGACTGGGTCGAAGATCAGGTCAGCGCCGACTACGCGATCAAGAAAGTCTCGACTTACCTGGCGCAAGGCGCCCTCTCACTCAAATCGGCCGGCGAATCGTTGCACGCCGCCTTTATCGGAACCTGACCATGCGTGTTGTACCGACCCTCCTGTTAGTCCTTGGCGCCGCCCTCCTGAACCCGGCTTCGGCCCAGACGGCGGTGCCCGCCGGCGTGACGCCGCAGCCCGGCCAGGTGCTGGCCAGCGGCACCGTGCCGGACGAATCGACCAAGGCCGCCGTGCTGGCGCGCCTGTATGAAGTGTATGGCGCCGACAAGGTCGTCGACCAGATCGCCGTCGGCCAGGTGGCGCAGCCGGCCAACTGGAACAATTACGTGCAAAAGCTGATCACGCCGCAACTCAAGCAGATCACGCGCGGCCAGCTCAAGATCGATGGCAGCACGGTGAGCGTGCGCGGCGAAGTGGCCAACGAGGCGCAGCGCCAGCGCATCGCGAGCGACTTCGCCACCAGCCTGAACCCGACCTACGTCGTTAACAACGGGCTGCGCGTGGCTGCGGCCGAACAGAATATCCTCGACGGCGCGCTGGCCAACCGCATCGTCGAATTTGACAGCGGCAAGGCCACCCTGACACCGGCCGGCCAGGCGATCCTGGACCAGATGGCCGTCGCCATCCAGAAGCTGCAAGGCCGCAAGATCGAGATCATCGGCCACACCGACAACCAGGGCCTGAAAGCCGCGAACCAGAGCCTGAGCCAGGCGCGCGCCGACGCGGTCAAGACTTACTTCACCGGCAAGGGGATGGCCGCCGACATGTTCACGACGCTGGGCCAGGGCTCGGACCGGCCGGTGGCCAACAACGCGACGCCCGATGGACGCGCACGCAACCGCCGCATCGAATTCCGTATCGCGCAATAATTTATAGGGTCATCCATGACGTTTACAGCAGAACAACTACTCGAACCGATCAGCCCCGAATCGCCCAGCGGCGAAGACCTGTCATTTTCGCCGGAGCTCGACGCGATCTCGCAGGCGCGCCGCTTCGACGACCCGTCGCTCGCCCAGGGCGAGTGGATTACCGACCTGAAGGAGGCCGACTGGCCATTCGTCGTGCGCCGCTGCGCCACCCTGCTGAAGGACACGAGCAAGGACTTGCGCCTGGCAGTGTGGCTGGCCGAGGCGGCCGTCAAGACCGACGGCTTGCGCGGCCTGGGTGAAGCGCTGCGCACGCTGGCCGGCCTGTGCCAGGACTACTGGGACGTGGGCCTGTATCCAGAGTCGGATGGCGATGACCATGACCAGCGCATCGGCAACCTGAGCTGGATCCTGGCGCGCATGCCGGCACTGCTGCGCGAGGTACCGGTGACCGATGGCCGGCAAGGCAGTTATTCGACGATCGACTTCGAAACGGCGCGCAAGGCCGCAGCGGCGGCCAGCAATGGCGGCGCGGTCACCGGACCCAAGCTGGCCGACCTGGAAGCGGCGCGGCGCAACAACTCGGCGGCGTTCGTCGCGGCGTTTGCCGCGGATAGTCAGTTATGCCTGGATGCCTTGACAGAGCTCGAAGCCGTCGCCGACGAGCGGCTGGGTCCGGATAGCCCCGGGTTCTCGGCGGCGCGCAATGCCGTGGTCGACCTGCAGCGGATGGTGCCGGCGGCTGGCGGGGCTGCAGCATCGGTGCCGGGCGACGCCGATGCTGCGGCGTTGGCAGATGCGCCGACTGGCGCTGCGGTCCATGTGGGTGGGATCACCACGCCAGTGGCGCCGGCTGGTCCGCCCGGACCGATCCAGACCCGCGCGCAGGCACTGGCGCAACTACGCGCGGTGGCGCAGTTCTTCCGGCACACCGAGCCACACAGCCCCGTGTCTTACTACGCGGACAAGGCCGCCGATGCGGGCGAGCAGAATCTGCATGACTGGCTCAAATCGGTGGTCAAGGATAGCGCGACCATGGCGCATATCGAGGAGTTGCTGGGGGTGCAGCCGCGTAACGAATGACATGCGGGGGACGATGTCGGAGCCCGGCAATCCGGGTAGCGATTGAAGGTCGTGGCGTTGCCCCCTTCCCACTGCTGCATGATGTATTGCTTGATGCGGACCCACTCGCCCGGTGGCGTGGCGCGCTGCCATGACAATACAGTCAGCTACGCGAACACAAATCCACATCGTTTCATCGATCTTCGACCGCGACAGTGCCCGCGCGGGCGATCGCCTTCAGTTCGTCCAACCCCTGCTTGGCCCCGACAAAGAAATCCCAGTCACCCAGATCTTCGTCCGGGATAAAGCTCATCATGCTGGCCATACCGAACTGCCGGACATACGCGGACGCGTCATACGTCACCTCATGCGTGACGCCGCCTTCCAGATCGTGCAGCGTGAACGTGTTCATGCCAGGCATGTCGCGACCGTCACCGTCGGTGGCGGGTTCCAACTGCACGCGTAGCTGCGGCGCCAGATCGGTCAGCGCGCCATTGGTCTCGCGCCTGAACAGACGAATACATTGGCTGTCAGGTGTCATGAACACCAGTTCGGGTTCGTCGGTCCAGAACAGGCAGTATCTGCGACCGTTCTCGATGGCGTAGCTGCCACGAACCGAAGCATTCTCACGCTGTACGATCGAGGCGCATCCGACAACGGACAGGTCGTCGCGATCATCTGGCAACGGCTGCCAATGGCCGCTGGCGACATCGATATCGATGAAGTCACTCACTGTGGAGTGATGGAAAATACAAACCATAAGTCTTTATGTGATTAAGGCTGGATTGGCGAATGTTCCGCGCTGTCAGAACGAGCGAAGAACGCTGGATTGTTGGTCGCACGAGATTTGTGTCGTGACGTTAGAACGGGACTGTGTCCGCTTTTTTCATCCATCCAACAGTCAGTTTTTTCCTGCCCTGATATTTTACGTACAACCAGTCAGGTTGTTCTTCGTAGGCGTAGATCGTATCGCCGGGCACCAGATATGTTCCTTCAACAGGACTTCCACCCGGAGCTTTGTAAAAAGCAGCACGTTTTGATTTGATAATATGGACACTACGCCAAGTGCCGGGTGTACGTTCAGGAATTACGAAGAAAACATTATCACCTTGCTGCATGACGGATGGCTCACCAACAAAAGATAATATCCATTCACATCCGGCCTCCAGCTTCTTTCTGTCTAACTTTATTTTTATATTTTTCCCATCGTACACGACTGATTCCTTGTCAATGTCCGAGAATTTATTGACACCGTCCTCAGCACCGACAACAAAATAGCGCACTTGCAGTGTTTTTTGGTCCTTTGCGTTGCTGGAAAATAAGATGCGGCACTCATTCGTTTCACCTGGCGCAGTTCTGGAAACTGAAATCGATCCAGTCAAAACATTGCTGGTCGTATTGAATCCCGTTGCGATAAACGGATTGTCGAAGATTTCATTCTTCCCGGAAATGAACAGGTCATTTGCTAACACCGTTGGACCGGTCGTCAACCAAACAGCAATCCAAAACAGTAAATTAAAAAATATTTTCATATTTTCTTTATTGAGGACCGGAGCGGGTTCAACAGTCAGGTCTGAAATTTGGACATCGCTCCAAAGTCATGTCATCCCAATAATTTAATCACGAGAATGCGAGAATTCACTTGGAAACCAAATCCACGAAAACTCTCTTGCCTGACTCTTTAAATATCATCCGAGGATACACGTAATAGACGATGAACCCGCATGTTACCAACCCTATGGCCATCATATCGGTAGGTATAGCAGCAATAGCAAGGAATAGATGCGTAAAAGGCAGACCAACTGTCGACTTCAGATATGTCGCGTTGGGAATCGTCAAAACGGCGCCAAACATAAAGATGATGACAAAAAGCGCATTAGGAAATTGACGAAAGCGCATTTCCTTTTCTAAAATTCTTACATCCGTCTTCTGTCGGTAGTAGATCAGCGCTTCAGATTCCACGTAGATACGCTGCCTGTTTATAGCATTGCCAGAAATTGACCTATAAACCACTACGAATCGCCAGGCCCAGCCGATTAGAATGAAAAGATACAATAGAAATCCAACTACTCTTAAAACTATGGGCAGTTTACTGTAGAGAAGAATACTTCCCCAAGGAATTGCACCAAGCAATGCAACACTTCCCAGATAAATCACAGAAACACCGAAATACTCCGCTTTCCAGTCCCATTTAAAAATTCGAGGAATGATGAACAGAAATACAGATAGTATGTATATAACAAAACATACGAGGAAAAGCGGATTTCTGAACACTTCAACATCAGGTGCTGCACCAACCGCCAAGAACATGCTGCACGTCGACAATGCAAAAGGAAGAAACGCAGTGTTCGCGCAAAAGGTATTCGGCCTGGCAAATTTCGGGTTCGCTTTGTCGAGATCTATCAAAATGCGATCCATCGGTAATCGTTAGGGCCTCTACTGATTAGGTGATTTATTATATTTTCTGAACGTTAGCCCTGCTTTCATGACCTAAGCCATGACTAAGCGTGCTTCGATACTCAACGCCCCGATCACAACAAATCACTTCAGTCGCAACTTGACTGCGATCAGGGAGCACCCTGCTCTTCGTACAGGTCGAAATAAACCACGTTGGTCTTGTAATCAGCTTCAATATCGACATAACGCAGCGGACCGCCGCGATTCGCTTTTACCTTCCATTGCATTTCGCAGACGCCTTGTTTGGATTCGGGCTTGCCATAGCGCCTAGTTAGGATGCTAGTCATGTACTGGCATTTATCGACGCCGATAAAACTGCTCTGTATCATGGTGACTGGATCGGAGCCTGTGTTTGCCATTGCAAACTTAACCACGCCAACACTTTTATTGCATGCGACATTGCCCTTTTTCAGCAGGTCATCACCGGTGTCGGTACTCGACATGCACATGCCCTGCAACTGCCGCAAGACGCCCGAGGATGGCGTGGAAAACACTGTCTCAGAACTGATGACGTCAAAAACCTTTTGAAACTGCTCGGCTTTCTTGTCAGCTTGAGCGTAGCAACTTGCGCATACTAAACTTGCCAAAAAACAGAATATTTTATTCATTTTTAAAAGGGGTTACATTTATGAACCGTCGGCGTTGGATCGGCCAGATCAGCACAGCGCAGGAAGCCGGGATTTCTGGTTTGAATTCAATCTCAATAGCCCCTCCGTGATAATGTTTTTTCAAAAAGACTGCATCACCTTTTGAGAGCAATATCCAACAGCCAGCAGTGTTGCATCTTACTGAGGCATGATCGAATTTACTTTTTTCATTTTCTTATACATTTTTTCCAATGCGTTAACATGCAGTGGAGAGTTTTTAGAATCCAATAACTTTCCGCTCTCATCGTATGCAGTCCAGAATTCGGAATACGGCGCAGAACCACCGCCGACGGAGTAATACAGAATCGCGTAGTTAGCATTCGCCACCTGCGCACAACCCATTTTGATGACGTACAATTCGCTAACTGAACCTTCTTCTTCCTTTATCGACTTGATGTCACCCTGGTTCAACTCAGGCAACGTCGCGCTGCGTATGACGCCAGCACTAGACATTGTCATTTTCTGCGGCTTGCAGACATTCAGCGACATATCGTCGTCGCCTCTGGCGCATATTGACTGTATAGCCAGTTTGGCCTTGCCGCAGTTGATCTCATCTATGAAGTTTTTGTAGGTGCCGGCAGCTTGGCAGACGCTTACGCCCGTTAAGGCCAGTCCACACAGGATCGACTGAGTATATCGCTTGGTTTTCATCATCGCTTAAAGCCTTGTTTGTTGCGGGACTAACCAGCATTTATCGAGCGGCATAACTTTGCACGGCGTTACCCAACATTACTGCGCTGCGGGAAGCCAGGGGCTGCCAAATACCACCCTATCCTCAATAGTAATAAACACCCATGGGCAACTCAGGCAATCCGTCGTTGATTCTGGCTTTCGTCGATTTTGAAAGGTCAACATTTTCCGGAAAATCGATTTCAAGCGCAGACGCTACTCTAGTCATCCGATGTGCAAAGGTCATGAAATCCCCCCAACTCATTCCAACCGTCGCGATTAATATTATCGCGCTCGACAAGGAAGCCCCCAGCATATAGAACCAGAGTTGCATCGTCGGTTCCGTAAACAGAAAGGTTGAAATTAAAAATATTACGACAACGAAAATGATTGAATTCCTTAGAATATAGCGTCTCTGCGCTGAAACACCTCTCTCGCAGTGAGGCTGCATCCAAACAATTCGTTTTTCCGGAAGTGCCACCGCAATCGCATTGAAAACACCATTGCCTTTCAAGCCAACCACTTTGATGGAATCACAATTTTTAAATGTTGTCTTCCAAAAACTGCCTTGGACTGCAAGGCCCCCTATGCGCATCGAAAATTCCTCTATCGGATCGCCTGCATAACTCGCGGCCTGCGCACTATCTTCTGCAGCTGGGCGCTGGCATCGATCTGCTGGCGCGCTTCTTTTGCGTCCATTTGCGTGCCCTGGCCGCTCGCCCGCATGTCGGTTGACAGCAGGATGCCTCGACCTGCGCGCAGCGCGGTGGCATGTTCGGTTTTCAGCTCCAGCCCGAAGCCGACTGGTTTCAGGCGTTCGTTGTCGCTCTGCTGGCGCAAGACGCCCAGATTGAGTTCGCCGTGCCCAGATGGGCGCCGGCGTGGCGCTGCAAGCCGATGCGCGGCTGGGCGGCACTGTCGTCGAAGACAAGTTGACTGTATGCGCCGGCGCCGCCCTGGCTGCTTGCCATCGCCTGCGATTTCAAACCGGACAACACCGCCGGGTGCGCGTGCGCGGCCGCTTCGCCAGGGAACCAGGCGGGCGCGTTCCCGGTGGCGGCGCCGGCGCCTTGCGCGACCTAGTTGCACTGCGCGTCGGTCGTGCCGGCGCCGTTGTATTCGTCGTCATATCCGTATCTAAGCTTTGCCGTTGGCACGTGTGTGCCAACGCGTTCGAACGATACTTATGCGCGCGCTTTAGTTTTAGCTTGGCTGGCAGGTTTGCTGACCATATCGACATACACCTGTTTGCCCGTCTTCCGGCGCAGCATGCGTGGATATTTGTAGAATATCAGCCAGCCGCGCGCGGCGAACCCGACACCGATCATATTGACCGAAATACCGAGGATTGCGAGAAAAATGTGTGCGTACGGCAGGCCGAAAAACGCCACCAGGTCGCCTGCGTACAACATCGATGCACCAGAGACAGCGAGGGTGGACAGGACAAACAGGGTGGGCGGAAACTCTTTGAAATCGCATATCTTGTCTAGCACCATGCGGTCTCCCTTCTGCAAATAATAAATGCAGTCGTCGTCTTCTACGTACACGCTCTGGCGTAACGCGTCGGTAGCGAACACCTTGCGGTACAGACTAGCGTAGCGCCCCGCCCACCATAGCAAAGTAAGCGTATGTAATGAAAACAACAAGCATCTGAGCCACAGTGACGCGCTGCTGAACACGAGTAGGCACAGCCAGGGAATCCCACCGATCAGCGAGATGCTGAGAATGTACAACAGCGAAAACCCGAAGTAACCTGCGCGCCAGTCCCAGCGCATTAACCGAGGGATGATCAGCATTGCGCACGATGCGACGGAAATGGCCAGGCAGAACAGGGCGACAGGATTACGCACCACTGCCAGGTCAGGCGCGGCGCCAACTGCGAAACCCACGCCCACCAGGCTCGTCAGCAAGGGCAGCAGCGAACCTAGCGCGATAAACGCGCTAGGGCGCGCGAAAGACGGATTGATCGCATCCAGATTTTTCAAAAGTTGAACTCCATATAGTCCTTTGGGAATTTTGCTTTCAGATAGTCCCAGCTTTCGCCGATTTCCTTGCCAGCTTTGCGCAGGTAAGGCGCCACCACCGAGGACAGGCCGTCAGTGTTCGTTTTGTCGCCGCTGGCGGCGCGTCCCAGCGATTTGTCGGCCGCTTCGACCACCCAGTTCACCCCGACGCCGACCGCCACCGTAATGACGCCTACAAGTAGTACCGGGACCGAAGCGGTCGCCGCAGCCATGATGAACATCATCATCAGCGCCATGATCACCACTACCAGCGCGGCGACGATGATGGCTTTTAATAAAGCCATCAACAGGCCGGCGGTTAGATCGTAGCCGTCTTTTTTAACATCTTCCTTCCATTCGGCGACCGCGGTGGCGGCGCCGAAAATAAAGCTGACCAGCGCATTGCCCTTAAATGAGCCGGCCACACCCTTGGCGGCAGCGGTAAAGGTGCTGGAGGTCTTGCCCGCGCCGGAAAAAATGCTGACCACGCGCTCATTGCCGGGATTAAATCCACCGCGGCCAAACACTTCGTTGTACTTGCTGTAGCCGGAAAAATAAAAGCGTAGCTTGCCTCTCACCATTACCATGCGTGCCTTGACGAACTTGAATCCCGTGTGGGTGCGGCTGTCCATGCTTGCGCGCAGCCATTTCCAATTGTCGCCGACGAAGGCAGCGCTGCCTGCCGCCTGGCCCCAGATCCAGTTGCGCGTTGCGACTTCGAATGGATCGAAATCGGCCATGCCGGATTTGCCGCCGCCCTTACTGAAGTGGCTGGCGAGATGGCTGGGCATGCCCTTGACGGTCCCCTCCACCACGCAGACCAGTGAACACTGATCGCCCGCCGGCGCTGATGACGCGACCACAGGGCGAGGCGCCGCTGCCGTTTTGGCTGCGTGAAGAACGACCGGGTGCGCAGCAGGTGCGCTGGTGGCGGGCGAGTGAGCATTGTTCAAGCCCATCGCCACGATAATTGGCGCTGCCTTGGTTTTCGGATTGTCATCGTACCAGTGTGGATCGAGTTGGTTGGGAGCGAGCTTCATGAGCAACTTGCCGTCGCTCTTGAGCAGTAGCGCTCCTTTGAAATTGCGCGGCAGCCACAAATGCAGGCGCTCGCCATCCTTGAAAGTCACTAAATCGCGACGTTTCGCCTGCACTAGTTTTTTATCGCGGGCGTTGTAAAAGTCAGTGTCGGTAGCCTGCACTGAATAGCTGCCCCCAGCTTTTAGATGCAGGTGAAAAATCACGTCGCGGTGTTTGCGCAGGAGCACCTGCAAATGGTCACTCGACCGCCAGCATTTGACAGCTTCGCCGGGCAGATCGATACATACTTCTTGGGCTGCGGCGCGCGTGGCGGGTTTGGGGGCGGTCATAGGATACTCCTTATTTACGCTTGTTCTGATGGGCGACAATGGGGCCTAACGGGGCATTTTTCAGGATCGCAGTGCCGGCGCCGTCGAGCGTGATGGCCTGCTGGTCTCCACCGTGAAACTTCAGGTCGATCGGCTCGTTTTTCAAAGCATTACCTTCAGCATCGAGGTACTCTATTTTCAAATCGCGTTTCAGGTTTAATTCGCCTACCTTGTTGGCGATATCCAGGGACGCCACGCTCAAGGGGCCCGCCAACTCCTTCATGCTCGCCTTGAACGCCATCGTCCCCGGACCGTGAATCTCGATATTCCCGCCATATAATTTGAGTGCCGCGCCCTGCGCCACAAGCTGAACGTGCGTCTTGGCCGCCACATTGACGCTCTTGGTCACGCTAGCCACCGTCAGCGCCTTGTCAGCCGTGATCCGCGTTTCGTCGCTCTGGCTCTGGCTGCTCACCTTGCCGCTGGCTGCATGCAGCCGGATCCCGACTTCTTGATTCGGCTTGTCGCCACCGGTCAGTTTGCCGTACGTGAACAGCCCGATGCCGCTGCGTACCGCGTGATAGGCATTTCCCTGCGACGCCGCATTGATATCCTGATCCGCAGCGAACGTGCTCGTGCCCCCGGCACTGAGCACCGCATTCGCCGGTGTCAGCGCGGCAATCCCCGCTGGACTCGACAGCTGCAGATGCGGCTGGTCATACGCTGTTGGCGCGGCCGGCCCCTCGGCGCCGGCAGGCGCACTGCCCTGCCCGCGCGCCTGTAACGTCTCGATACTGCGTTGCAGCCCCTTCACCGCCGCCAGCGCTTCCGGCGTCGTCTCATCTTTCAACAACGCCTTGTGCTTGTGCGCCAGCGCCGCCAATTCGGTGGACATCGTCGCTGCCTGCTCGGTCAGCATTTCCGCCTTCGTTGAATCCAGCTGCGATCCGCCACCCGACGTGGCATCCGTCGACAGCAGCAAGCCGCTCCCTGCCCGCAGGGCCGCCGAGTGTTCGGTCTTGAGCTCGGCCCCAAACCCGGCTGCCGCCATCAAGCCGTTGTCGCTCTGATGCCGCAAGTGCCCCAGATTCAGTTCATCGGTGCCCGCGTGCTGCGCCGCGTGCCGCTGCAGTGCCACCCGTGCTTGCCCCGGGCTGTCATCGAACACGAGCTGGCTGTACGCGCCGGCGCCGCTTGCGCTCGCGCCCAGGGCCTGGCTCTTGAGGCCTGACAGCGCCGCCGCATGGGCGTGGGCGCCGCCCTGGCCGGGGAACCACATCGGCGCGTTGCCCGTGGCTGCCCCGCCACCCTGCGCTACCTGGTTGTGCTGGGCGTCCTGCGCCCCGGCCCCGTTGTAGACCGCGCCAATCACCACCGGTCGGTCGATATTCCCGTCTAGGAAATCGATCAGCACCTCCTGGCCGATGCGCGGCAGCGCATTGCTGCCCCAGTTGGCGCCGGCCGTGGGCGCAAGTGGCGTGGCGACGCGCAACCAGGTGCCGGCGCGGTCGTCGCCGGGTGCGCCAGCGTGACCGTCGGGCGTCGGGTGCGTCAGGCGGCTGTGGCTCGCATCGCCGCGCTGCCAGTGGAACTGGACCTTCACGCGGTGATCGCGGTCGGTGTGAACGGCGGCGCCCTGCGGGCCGACGACGATGCCGGTCTGCTGGCCGCGCACCAGCGGGCGTGGATGCAGCAGGCGGCCATCGCCGCCCTCGCCGCTGGCGCGGAACGGCACGCTGGCGGGAATGGCGTCGATGCGATTGCGGTACACGGGGCGCTCGCCCGCGTTGCGGCCGACCGCATGCAGGCTCGATGCCAGCTCGGCGTCGTTTTCGCGGCGCAAGGCGCACTGGCCCAACAGGCGCGCGAGCGCATTGCCGGTGTCGGCGTCCAGATTGTTGTGCGCCATGTGGCGGGCGTGGATGATCGTGAAGGTCTCGCCATCGACGCTCGCATGGTCGTGCAGCGTGAATGTGGTGCCCGGCGCCAGCGTGCGCACCGTGCCGGCACCGATGTGCACCTGCTTGCGCGCCTGAATCGCTTCGAGCTGGCGGTCGGCGATGCGCAACCCATCCTTGCGCGTCGGGTAGGCATACGCGCCAGGGTAGTCGCGGCTGGTCAGGCCGGCGTCGCCGCCAGTGCTGCTGGCCACCTCGCGCACCGAGCGGCTGCGGTAGTCCCAGCTGGCCAGTTCAATCGCGTCGGTTGTCTGCCGCCACTCGGTGCGCCAGCGGTCCATGCTGTCTTCGCGCATGACGGCGCCTGGCTGCGTGAAGCGCACATCGGCCTGCGCATTCGGCTTGAACGCGCCGTTGTGGTCCGCGATCACCAGGGTATGGCTGCCGAAGGCTGGGTTGGCGGCGTCGCCCACGTGCTCGAAAAAGTAGAACAGCCCTTCCTCGAACATCAGGCGCTCGATGAAGGCCAGGTCGCTTTCCTGGTATTGGGTGGTCACGCTGCGCGTCAGGTAGGCGCCGCGGTCTTGCAGGTCGAAGCGCCAGGCCGGCGCCAGGCGGCCCTTGCCATCGTAGCTTTTCATGACCGCGTCGAGGATGTCGCACGCCGTCATGTCCTGGAACAGCCGGCTGTCGCGGCCCAGTGACAGAAAGCGGGTCCAGGGTTCGATGGTCAGGCGGTAGCGCGCGAAGCCGCCGTTCGACCCTACCTGCTCGGCGCCCGTAACGTGGCCATGGAAGGCGCGCGGGGCGCCGAAACCGGCGGCGCCCAGTTCGACCAGCGCCGGCTGCCCGATCAGTGATTTGAGCGGGATTGCCGCATCGAGCGACAGCGCCGATACGTCGAGCCGGAAGCCTTCGCTCAGTCCCTCGGTCGCGCGCAGGCTTTCAGCCAGCAGCGCGTCCGGACCCGCCACCGTCGATAGCGTCATGATCCGCTGGTGCTGGCTGAACGTGCCGCCAAGGGCCGTCTGGACGGCGCTTGCCAGCGCCGCCGCCGAGGGGTTGAATGCATTCGTCATAAAGCCAACGTCATGGAAATTCCGATCCGGGTCGAATCGGACCGGCTTGACCGCCGGCCCGCTTACTTACTTATTTGCTTGCTTACTTCACGCTGTACTTGAACTGCCCCTTCTTGTCCGCGCCCACCTTGATCTTCGAGATCGTCTTGCCCTCGGCCATATTGGCCAGGACCGATTCGGCAACCTCCGGCAGCAGGCTGCCGTTCAGGATATTGTCGACATTGCGCGCACCCGAATCGACCTCCGTGCAGCGTGCCAGCACCGCTTCGACGAGCGCCGCATCCCAGGTCAGCTCGGCCTTGTGATTGACAGCGATGCGGCGCGCGATCTTGGCCAGTTTCAGCTCGATGATGCGCACCAGGACATCGTCCGGGATCGGGTAGTACGGCACCACCTTCAGGCGGCCCAGGAAGGCCGGCTTGAAGGCCTTCATCAACTGCGGGCGGATCTGCTGTTCCAGCGCTTCGGGGTTTGGCAATTCTTCCACCGTCTTGTTCAGGCACGCCGCCATCATCGTGCTCGACGCCACATTCGAGGTCAGGATGATGATCGTGTTGCGGAAGTCGATTTCGCGGCCCTCAGCGTCGTCCATCACTCCCTTGTCAAACACCTGGAAGAACAGTTCGAGCACGTCCGGGTGGGCCTTTTCGACCTCGTCAAGCAGCACCACGCTGTACGGGTTGCGCCGCACCGCTTCGGTCAGCACGCCCCCTTCGCCATACCCCACGTAACCTGGCGGCGAGCCTTTCAGGCCCGACACGCTGTGCGCTTCCTGGTACTCGCTCATATTGATCGTGACCAGCTTGCGCTCACCGCCATACAGCACATCGGCCAGCGCCAGCGCCGTCTCGGTCTTGCCGATGCCGGACGGGCCGACAAACAGGAACACGCCCTTCGGCTTGTCCGGGTCATCCAGGTTCGCGCGCGACGTGCGCACGCGCTGCGCTACTGCCTCGATTGCGTGCGACTGGCCCAGCACCCGCTCTTCCAGCAGGTCCTTCAATTTGAGGACCGTCTTGATTTCATCCTTGACCATCTTGCCAAGCGGGATACCGGTCCAGCCGGCGACGATTTCGGCCACTACATGGCCGTCGACCTGCACCGGTACCATCGGGGTCTCGCCCTGCAGCGCGCGCAGCTCGGTCATCAGGGCCTGTACGCCGGCGACGTCGCCTGGTTTGCCGCCCTCTTTTGCACCCGCTTCCAGTTCACCGCGAGCGGCTTGGATCTTCTCGGTCAGACCTTTTTCGATTTCCCAGCGCGCTGCGAGTGTGCCGTGTTCGTCGCTGGCCGCGCCGCGCGCTGCGCGCAATTCGGCCAGGCGCGCGGTGTGACTCGCGCCGCCGCTTTCTTCGCGCGCCAGCGACGCGATCTCGGCGTCGATCCGGTCCAGGCGCTTGGCCAGGTTGTCGAGCAGCGCGGGCGTCGCGTTCTGGCCCAGCGCCACCTTGGCGCAGGCGGTATCGAGCACGCTGATCGCCTTGTCGGGCAGCTGGCGACCGCTGATATAGCGGTGCGACAGGCGCACCGCTTCCGTGATCGCCTCGTCATAGACGCGCACATTGAAGTGCTTTTCCATCAGCGGCGCCATCGCGCGCAGCATGGCGCAGGCCAGTTCCTCGCTCGGCTCTTCCACCTTGATTACCTGGAAGCGCCGCGCAAGTGCCGGGTCTTTTTCAAAATACTTTTTGTATTCGCCCCAGGTGGTTGCGGCGATCGTGCGCAGTTCGCCCCGTGCCAGCGCGGGTTTGAGCAGGTTGGCGGCGTCGTTCTGGCCGGCCGTACCGCCGGCGCCGATCATCGTGTGCGCTTCATCGATGAACAGGATGATCGCGTGCGGGCTCTTTTTGACTTCGTCGATCACGTTCTTGAGTCGGTTCTCGAACTCGCCCTTCACGCTGGCCCCGGCCTGCAGCAGGCCCATGTCCAGCGTGTGGATCTCGACGCCCTTGAGCACATCGGGCACATCGCCTTCGACGATGCGCAGCGCGAGGCCCTCGACGACGGCGGTTTTACCGACGCCCGCTTCGCCCGTGAGGATCGGGTTGTTCTGGCGACGGCGCATCAGGATGTCGACTGCCTGGCGGATTTCCATGTCGCGGCCGATCACCGGATCGACCTTGCCGTCGCGCGCGCGTGCGGTCAGGTTGGTCGTGAACTGGTCCAGCGCCGGGGTCTTGCCGGCCCCCTGCCCTTCGAGTTCGCCGACCGGGTCGGTGCCTGCAGCAGCATCCTCTTCGCCGTCCGCCGCCGGGCCCACCGCTTCCTGCGAGCCCTCGGTCATCGCATCGAATTTGTGCTTGAGTTCATCGACGTTGAATTTGTTGAACAGCGCCGAACTGCGGTAGGCCAGCTGCGCCAGTTCGCTGTCGGTCAGCAGCGCCTGCAGCAGGTGGCCGCTGCGGATGCTGCTTTCGCGGCCAGCGCGCACGTCGAGCGAGGCGATCAGCCAGGCATTCTCGAACAATTTCGGCAGGCGCGCCGAGAAGACCGGCGTGCGCGTGTTACCGGTTTTCAGGCGGGCGACTTCGGCGTGCAGGTCGGCCTCGAGCATCGGCAGGCTGATGCCGCTCTTGCGCGCGATGACGGCCAGGTCGCTGCGCGGCTGCTCGAGCAGCGCCAGGAACACGTGTTCGAGGTCCACCTCGAACTGGCCGAGGCCCACGCAGATGCTGGCGGCGCGTGTGGCGGCAGTGCGGCTGGTGTCATTGAGCTTGCCGATCAGCGTCTTCAGGTTGATGCTCATTGCGCGCGAGTCCTTCTGTAATGTAATGGTGTGGTTGAGGGTGAATGAATCGGTGTGTGTCTAGACGGTTGCCAGTTCGTAGCGCAGGTCGTCGCGGTCGCGCGTTTCCGGCGCAGTGCAGAGAAAACTGTCCCAGCCCAGGCGCCCGCCATGGCGTTCGTCACTGAGCGTGACGCCGTCGACGTCCGGCGCGCGCAGCACGATGTGCACTTCGTACTCCAGCGTCAGGCCGGTGAACATGGTGAGCATCTTCGCCAGCGCCCGCGCGGCCAGGCCGCCGGGCAAGAAGGCATCGAAACCGGCGCGGTCGAGTGGCCCGACGGTCAGGCGCATGCGCAGGTCGCGCTGCCAGACGCGCCCGCCGACCAATGCGCTCATGCCCAGCTGCGCATTGGTGCCGCCCAGCGTCGTTTGCTGCGTGGGCGGGACGTCGTACCAGGCGCCGATGAATTGCGTGACGTTGATCGGCTCGCCGAAATAGTCGCTCAAGACCTTGCCGATCATGGCGGCCGATGCAGGCCGGTGGCGCATCGCGGCGGCAAAGTAGCCGACCGATTCGTCCAGCACGCCCTCGCCCCCATCGGACAGGCGATGGCGCAGCGCGTGGTTGCCCAGGCCGGCCATCGACAGCAGCAGCGGCAGGAAGCGGTCCTTGCCGTCGATTTCGTACTGCAGCTCGAGCCGGTACTTGCGCCATGCTTCGTAGAACAGCGCCAGCGTACGGTTCGAGAAGGTATCGAGAAATGCGCGCGGGCCGTCATCGCGTTCGTACAGCGCGTGCGCCGCAATGCGTTCGGTGTAATGGGCGGGCAAGGCGCCGGCGGTACCAAGAAAGCCCATGAACGCGGGCGTAATGCGGATGTATTTCAGCTCGCCGCGCCGGAGCGCCTCGCCCAGGGCAGCGCTGTCCTTGGCCAGCGCGCGCGGCTCGGTGTCCATCGCCTCGAGCTGGCTGGCCGGGAAGTTGAGCGACAGTGAATTCTGAAAGCGTAAAAAGCTGGCCACCGCGCCCTCGCGCGGCAGGCCATGCTTCTTGAGCCAAAGCTCGAGCATCCGCACCGCCTGGAAGAACTGGAAGCGGTACGGTTGCTCGAACAGGCGCTCGATTACACTAGGTTCAAATCGCCGCTGCGGGGTGCGCATCGCCAAATCTCTTCTCCGGTTTTCTTGGAAACGATCGCCAGCTGCACGAAGCTGTTGGCGTGCACGTACAGGCCGAAGAAGCATTCGATGACGTGGGCAAACGCGTGAATGCCGCTGCCGATGAAGGCTTCTTCGTCGATCGTCAGGCGCACTTCGATGCCGCGCACCAGACTGGCGAACGGATTGCCCGGCAACCAGGCGTTGGCGGCTTTTGAATCGATGGCAGCGATGCCGCGGATCTGGCGCTGCGAGATCGCCGAGCGCGGCAAATCGTACAGCGTCAGCATTTCGCGGAACGCGTCGACGCCGGCACCGGCCAGCGACAGGTGGTTCAAGGCCAGGTGCGACACCAGGCGCCAGTGCGCGCCGCGTCCGCGCTCGAAGCGCTGCGCCGGCGTCGGCCGCCGCAGGAATGCGATGCTGCGCACGCTCGATCCGCCTTCCAAAAACAGGTCCCCGCCCGGCAAGCCGTAGCTGAGTGACGCCGGGATGTCGCGGTTGGTGCAGGTCAGCTCCAGGCTCAGCGTGTCGGTCTCGATGGCGGCCGGATCGAAGTCGATGTCGACAATGGAAATCTCGGTTTCGTAGCCCGGGCTTTTCAGCGCCACCAGTTCGTCGCGCCGCATGACCCAGTAGTGGCCATGCTTGCTCGGCGATTCGCCGTGGCGCAGCGAGTAGAACGGGCGGAACTCGGTGACCGACTCGCCCTGCGGCGTCTGGCGCACGAGCTTGACCGAATCGATCGATTGCACCTCGTAGGCATACGCGCGGCGCGCTTCGGGCAGCACCGGGTAGCTGGCGCTCGCGTGCGTCAGGCGAATCGGCTCGCCGCGCTGGCGGAACAGGTTCACGACCGGCGTGCAGCCCAGCAGCAGGTTATTGGTCGACATCGTGCCCAGCATGCGCGCCGTGTTGGAATCGGTGCGCAGGCCCGACAGGCCCAGATGCAGCGTGAAGCGCTTGCAGCCGGCCGGCAGCGCCGCCACGATGGCGGCCAGGTCGATGTCGAAAAAGTTGAATTTCTCGGGGAAGCAAAAGTATTCGGTCAGCAGGCGGTAGGCCGGATGCGAGCGCGCCGAGAACGGAATCAGCGATTCGTCTTCGCGAAAGCCGGCAGGCGCCAGCGGGATCGCGCCAAGCGGCGACCAGCGCCCGCTGCCATCCGGCTCGACCCAGGCTTTCACGGTGCGCATGAACAGCGTGTCGCGCAGCGCGGCGCAGAACGATGGCTCGCCATCGATGAACACGCGCAGCGCGCCCACGCCCAGTTGCCCGAGCGTGACCTGGGCCGCCGTGGTCTCGATGCCGATGGCGATGCTCGCGCTCACGCCGGGTGGCAGCATCACGGCTTCCGGCGCGTCGATGATCGGGTGGAACGCTGCGTGGCTCAGCGCCAGCGGCGCGATGGTGACGGGATAGGCTGTGCGGAAGGTGCAGGCCACGCCCTTGACGGCGCGGGTATCGAGCTCGGTGCCGCGCGCCATCGTGCTGGCGGTGGTGAGCTGGGCGGCGCTCGCACTGTAATCCATGCGCGCGATCGAGCACGATGGAAACGGCCGCAGGTAATGCGGATAAAGCACTTCGAACAGTGCTTCGGTCAGTTCGGGATAATCGTCGTCGAGGCGTTTGGCCACGCGCGAATTAAGCAATGCGAAAGACTGGATCATGCGCTCGATGTGCGGGTCTTCGCAGACCTCGCCGCCCATCAGCAGGTTCCCGGCGATCTTCGGATAGCGCTCGGAGAATTCACGTGAATAGCGGCGCAGGAATCCCAGCTCGCGTTCGTAATACGGTAACAGTTCTTCCACTTCAGGTTCCTTGCGCCAGGCGGCGCGCCTTGCTGATCGTGTAGTGCAAGCTCGATGGCTGCAGTACGGCGTCGAAATTGACCGGTTCCTGCTCGGCATGCAGCACGAGCAGCGCCGTGATGGCGAAATTGAGGCGATTGATCGTGCCCTCCTGCACCACGAGCGCAGCGCGCACATTGCGCAGTCGCGGTTCGTGGCGGCCGATCGTCTTTTCGATGCAGGCGCAGATATAGGCGCGATCGTCGCTGCTCGACAGGCTCAGGCCAGCAAAATCCTTGAGGCCATAGGTCATGATCGAGCGCGCGCATTCCGGAAAGGCGCGGATGCGGTCGTCGCCGATGGCGGCGCGGGTATTCAACAGTGCTTCCAGGTCGCGGGCAACGCTGTCCTTCAGTTCCTCGATCGACAGGCGGGTGACGGCTGCCGGCGCGCCCTGCGGTGCGCTGCGCGTGCTGCCCTCCATCAAGCGGTCAAACAGTCCCGGCGAAAAACCCTTCATGTGGCTCCTGGATAGCGTGGGTATGACGACTACATCAACTGCACGGCGCACCCGGGCGGCAAGCCTGCCACCCGGGTGCGCCGAAAATGCACTACCGGATCATCAGGCCGTTTTGTTGGCCGACAGATCCCAACCGCCCGAGGTATTACCGCCCGAACCGCCGCCCACTTTTTGCTGGGTGTACTTCCACTTCACCTTCGAGTATTTCAGCGACAGGTTTTCCGACAGGATGTCGCCCGCTTCAACGCGTGGCGACACATTGCTGATCAGGACGTTCTCGAGTTCGATCTCGAAATACTTGATGCGCTCGCCCTGGCCATCGGCGCGCAGGAATTCGATCTTGGCCTTCGGGATCGTTTTACCCGACGAGCAATTTTGCAGCAGCAGCGGGGTCGCCAGATCGGCCAGTTTGGCGATCACGATGTCCTTGTGCTCGGTACGCTCGGCCGTGTGGCCGCCACCGGTCGATGCGGTCGCCGATTTCGGCTGCAGCACTTCCCACTGGACGGAACGGCATTCGATCCAGTCCTTGTGGGAGGTGTCGGTGGATTCGCCTTTGATGCCGTCGATTTGCAGGTATACGTCAATAGCCATGCTAGTTCCTTCGCAGAATGTTCGTGGTTAAGATTTGGTCGATTGCGGCAGCTCCGCCACCAGGCGGAGTGACACGGACAGCTCGTCGAGCTGGAAATGCGGGCGCAGGAACGACACCGCGCGGTACACGCCGGGACGGCCGGGTACCTCGGATACCTGCACCGATGCTTCACGCAGCGGAAACTGCGCTTTCTGTTCCTGGCTGGCATTGTCGTCCAGGAGGACGTACTGGGTCAGCCAGCGATTCAGAAAATCTTCGACATTGGCAGCCGATGCAAAGCTGCCGATTTTGTCGCGCATCATCGCTTTCATGTAGTGGGCGATGCGCGAGACGGCGAAAATGTATTGCAGCTGGGCCGACAGCACCGCATTGGCATTGGCCGCATCGCTGTTGTATTTCTTGGCCCGTTGCGCCGACTGGGCGCCGAAGAACGCCGCGTAATCGGTGTTCTTGCAATGCACGAGTGAAATAAAGCCCAGGTCGCTGAGCTCTTTCTCGCGGCGGTCGGTGATGGCGATTTCGGTCGGGCACTTCAGGGCCACTTCGCCTTCGTCGGTCTTGAAGGTGTGGGTCGGCAGGTCTTCGACCAGGCCACCGCCTTCGACGCCGCGGATCGCTGCGCACCAGCCGAAGTCTTCGAACGCCGTCGTCAGGCGTGCGCCGAACGCGTACGAGGCATTGCACCACAGGTACTTTTCGTGGTCGGTGCCGTCGACGTCCTCGACAAAATTGAAGCCGTCGACAGTGGCGCCATCGGCTGGATGGAACGGCAGGCGGCCCAGGAAGCGTGGCAGCGTCAGGCCAACGTAGCGTGCGTCTTCCGACTCACGGAACGATTTCCATTTGGCGTATTCGACGGTGTCGAACACCTTCGACAGGTCGCGCGGCTTGCCCAGGTCGCTGTAGGTTTCCAGGCCAAACAGCTCCGGCGAAGCGGACGAGATGAACGGTGCATGCGAGGCAGCGGCCACGTGCGACATCTGCTCGATGAAGTACATGTCTTCGGGCTGGCGGGTAATTTCATAATCGCCCAGCAGCGCACCGAACGGGGCGCCGCCGAAGGTGCCGAATTCTTCTTCGTAGACCTTCTTGAACATCGTCGACTGATCGAATTCGAGCGCGCTCTGGAAATCCTTGACCAGTTCTTTCTTGGTCGCGTTGAGCATCTTGATCTTGAGGTTCTGGCCCGTGGCCGTGTTCTTGACCAGGTAGTTCAGGCCGGTCCAGCTGCCTTCGAGCTTCTGGAACTCGGGCGCGTGCATGATGGCGCTGAGCTGGCGCGAAATCATCGCGTCGAGTTCGGCCACACGGGCATCGATGGTGGCCGCCAGGTTGTTCGACACCACGACGGTGCCTTCCATGACCTGGGACACCAGCTCGGAAATGATGTCCTTGGCGCGCGCATGCTCGGTACTGGACTTGGCCACCTTGCTCTGCTCGACGATCTGGTCGAGCAGCGCGAGTTCGGTGGTGGCCGCGCCGGCGGCCTGGGACGAGGTTTGGAGAGACATGGTTCAGTCTTTCTTGGCAGGAGTTTGCTGGCCCAGTTCGGCCAGCTTTTCGGTACTGCTCAGCACGTCGCTGAGGATGTCTTCCAGCTTGTCGTTGCCGGCCATCTTGTTGCGCAGATCGGCAAGCTTGGTGCGCGCTTCGAGCAGCTTGCGCAGCGGCTCGACCTGCTCGACGACGGCTTCAGGGCGGAAGTCGGCCATCGACTTGAACTTGAGGTCGACCGAGAACTGGCCCGTGCCGTCGCCCAGTTCATCGGACACGCGGTAGGCCGCGCGCGGCTCGACGCCTTTCATGACTTCATCGAAGTTATCGCGGTCGATGTTGACGAACTTGCGTTCCTTGAGGCGCTTCTGCTCGATCTCGGACTGGCCGCCGAAGTCACCCACGACACCCATCACGAATGGCAGCTCCTTGTTCTCGATCGCATCGCCGATCTCGACGTCGTACGTCATCTGGACCCGCGGTGGACGCACTTTTTGCAGGCGCTTCTGAACACTTTCTTTTTTTGACATGACCTTCCCCATTTCACATGAACGGCGGCGCGTTGGCGGCGCCGATGGCTTGAGACGACAGCTGAATTATTTCAATGCATCGAACGGATTGGCACTCGTATCCGTGGTTGGCTTGGCGCCCTTGCGCGCCGGTGTGCGGGTGGCCGGCGTGGCAGCGCGGGCACGCGGTGCCGGCGGCACGAGCACTTGCTCGCCCAGGCTTTCGCGCAGCAGCTTGGCCAGGTCCTGCGACTCGGTGCGCAGCGAACCGGACAGATTGTTCTGGCGGCTCAGGTCAGCCAGCGCGCGCGTCGACAGGCGCAGTCCGCTGACCGCGATGATGCTGTTGGCGACCTGGTCGTTGGGATCGCGCACCAGGATTTCTTCGGCATTGACGATGGCTTCGCCATAACGGCCAGCGTCGTAGCGCGTTTGTGCCATGCGGGTCCATGGCGTCTTGTCGGTGGGGTAAGCGGTGGCGGCTTCGCGCCACAAGGCGATGGCGGCTTCCTTCTGGCCGGCCGAATCGGCAGCGGCGGCTTTACCCATCACGTCGGCCAGCGATGGCTTGACTGGCTTGACTGGCGCGGTGCTGCAGGCACCCAGTGCCATGACACAAAGGGCACTGCCCAACAGGCGGCGAAGGCGTACGGATGATGTCATGCGGTCCTCAAAAAAATTATTAATGCAAAGTTGTATCGAACAATTGCTCTACTGTCATTTCCAAAAAAATACCATAAATTATGGAAACGGCGCTCACAACAGGAAATGGAACAGCACTTATGCACCGTAGGTAAATGGGGTGCAGCACGGTACGAAGCGGAATAGCAAATTCCCGATATTCAATGTTATTGTCTTGTCAGTTGTAACCGAGCATTGGTTTTGTGTCTATAGGATGTGCGATGAGTAATTCTGGAAAACTTCTTTGGGGCGAAGGACTTTTTCTGCGTCCCCAGCACTTTCAGCAGCAGGATCGCTACCACGAGGCGCGCCTGCGCGACAGCGTGCGGGCACTGCATCCGTACTGCTGGGGGGTGAATGGTCTGCAGGTCGATCGCGACGCGCTGCAGAACGACACGCTGCGCCTGCTGGAGCTGACGGTGTTCTTCCCGGACGGCGAAATTTACGCGGCACCGGGTGACGACGACCTGCCGCCCGAGATCGACCTGGCGGCCATTCCGCGCAACCAGCAGGAGCTGACGTTCTACGCCGCCCTGCCCGCCTTCAAACACTTCGGCGCCAACTTCGCGCCCGACGGCCAGCCCAGCAACGCAGCGCGCTTCGCGCAGCACAATGCCGATACGCCCGACCTGTACACGCAGGCCGCGAGCGCGCAACTGGCCTACCTGAAAAAATCGCTGCGCCTGATTTCGGAAGCCGAGCCGCGCGATTCATACGTGAGCATTCCGCTGCTGCGCCTGCGCCGCCTGTCCACCGGCGGCTTCGAGCAGGATCCGACCTTCATTCCGCCGAGCCTGTCGATCCGCAGCGCACCGCTGATGTTCCTGCAGCTGCGCCGCTTGCTCGATGCGCTGCAGGCGAAGGTCGACGCGCTGTATGGCCACCACCGCGAGCCGAGCAAGAACGTCATTGAATTTCGCTCGGGCGACATGTCGTCGTTCTGGCTGCTGCACACGGCCAGTTCGGCGCACGCGTCACTGAGCCATTATTTCCATCATCCGACGCTGCATCCGGAACGCCTGTACGAGGCGCTGCTGAGCCTTGCCGGCGCCCTGATGACGTTCTCGAAAGGCCTGTCGCTGAGCGACCTGCCGCCGTACGAGCACGTCAATCCGGGCCCGGGCTTTGCGCGCCTGCACGCGATCATCCGCGAACTGCTCGATACCGTGATTTCGTCGAAGTACTTCGCGATTGCCCTGAACGAGGTCAAGCCGTCGTACCATCACGGGATGCTCGACTCGGGCAAGATCGACGCCCAGACCAGTTTTTACCTGGGCGTCTCGGCCGACCTGCCGGGCGTGGAACTGGTGGACATCGTGCCGCTGCGCTTCAAGGTCGGCGCACCCGACGACGTGGAAAAATTCGTCCTCTCGGCCATGCCCGGCGTACGCCTGGCGCATGCGCCGCAAGTACCGGCGGCCGTACCGGTGCGCCCGGACACCTATTACTTTGCGCTGGATGCCAAGGGTCAGATGTATGACCGCATGCTGCAGGCGCAATCGATTTCGATCTATGTCCCATCCGGCCTGCGCGACCTGAAGCTCGACCTCGTCGCCGTTACCTCATGAAGACCCTGTTATGACAACCAGCGCACCATCCCTTATCCCCGGCGGCCAGCCATCGTTCTCACCCAACGTCGCCGCCGGCCCCGGTACCGAACACACGCTGATGGACCTGATGTATGACGGGTTCTACGCGCTGTTCATGCTCAAGAACGGGCATGGCCCGCAGTCGGACGCCGACTTCCGCAACAAGCTCACGCAGTTCCTCGACGACTTCACGCGCGGTGCCAAGAAACAAAACGCCACGCCGGACGACATCGACAACGCCAAGTACGCTTTCTGCGCCGCGGTCGATGAAATCATCCTGCGCTCGCCATTTGCCATCCGGGACGACTGGGCCCGCCGCCCATTGCAGCTGGTGCTGTTCGGTGACCAGCTGGCCGGCGAGAATTTCTTTATCCGCCTGGAAGGTCTGCGCGCCCGTGGCAGCGCGCACCTGCAGGCGCTCGAGGTATTTCACATGTGCCTGCTGCTGGGATTCCAGGGCCGCTACATGATCGAGGGCGAAGAAAAGCTCAATTACCTGACCTCGCGCCTGGGCGACGAGATCGCCCATATGAAAGGCCGCACGGGAGGCTTCGCGCCGCGTGCCGAGCGCCCCGACCAGATCATCCACAAGCTGCGCAATGACGTGCCGCTGTGGGTGCTGTGCTCGGTGTTCGCACTGATCTGCGCGCTGGGTTACATGGCCCTGCGCGGCACGCTGGGCAGCACGACCGAAACGACCTTGAGCGCCTACAACGACGTTGTCAAACTGGCGCCCAAGCAGGCTAACCTGACCATCACGCTGCCGTGAACTCCCCGTCCGACCTGGCAGGCGCATCGCTGATCGATGCGCTGTTTGGCGTCAAGCTGAGCCAGCATGCACGCCTGATCACGATCGCGTCGTCACAGGACTCCGCGTTGCCGCAGGCGCTGGTGGCCGAGCGGTTCACGGGACGCGAAGCGGTCAATGAACTGTTCAGCTTTGATGTCGATGCGTTATCGACGTCGACCGATCTCGACCTGACGAGCTTCATCGGTGAAGAACTGACGATCACCTTGCTGCAACCGGATGGCAGCCGCCGCGCCTGGCACGGCCTGTGCACCGACGCCGCCTGGCTCGGCGCCGACGGCGGCCTGGCGCGCTATCGGCTGCATCTGCAACCGGCGCTGGCCCTGCTCGGGCTGCGGCGCGACAGCTATATCTTCCAGGACAAGGATGCACGCGACCTGATCGGCGAACTGTTGGCCGACTATCCGCAGGTGCGCCATTCGTTCGATGTGGCGCAGGCCCTGGCCGTGAGGCCGATCTGGACCCAGTACCGCGAAAGCGATCTGGAATTTCTGCAGCGCGTACTGGCGGCCGAGGGCCTCAGCTGGCGTTTCGAGCATGATCAGGAAGGCGACGAACCGGCCGAGGGCGGCGCGGTGCAAGCGCGGCACCGTATCGTGTTCTTCGACAGCCAAGCTGCCCTGCCCGCTACGCCGGGTGGCGACACGCTGCGCTTTCATGGCGTGCGCGCCAGCGACACCGATGACGCGATCGACCGTTTCGCCGCGCAGCGACGCGTGGCGGCCAACGCTGTTTCGATCAGCAGCTGGGATCCGGCGCAGCTGATGGCACCCTCGGCCGAGCAGCTGACCAGCCTGGATATCGGCGAGATGCCGTCGCTGTCCATTTATGACGGCAGCGCCGAGCGCCGTCATGACAACAAGGCCTTCGCCGACGCCCACAGCCGCGTCATGCTGCAGGCGCTGGAACTGGACAACAAACAGTTCGAAGGCGCAGGCGCCGTACGCCGCATGGCGGCCGGACACGGTTTTACATTGACGCAGCACGACAGCTATGCCGACGGCGACAACAGCTTCAAGACGCTGTGGGTCGAGCACGAGGCGCGCAACAATCTGGAGCCGGCGCTGGGTGAGGCGCTGTCGCGCCTGACCGGGCTGGCCGAAGCCGGCGCGGCAACCCTGCTGCAGTTTTCCGATGAAGCGCTCGAACCTGGCACCTACCGCAATCGGTTCGGGTGCGTACGCGAAGCGGTTGCGATCGTGCCGCGCGCGGCGGCTGCACGCTTCGCCGGGGCCTCGCTCGGACCGCAGACGGCCATCGTGGTCGGGTTGCCGGAAACGATCAATACGACCACGCGCGAGCACCAGGTGCGCATTCAGTTCGCCTGGCAGCGCGGGGTTGGCGCGATTTCAGGCGGGTTAACGCATGACACGGACGAGAAAGGCAATGCGCCGGGCAACGATGCATCCGGTACCTGGGTGCGCGTGGCCGAGGCGCTTGCCGGGCCGAACTGGGGCTCGCAGTTCACGCCGCGCATCGGTACTGAAGTGCTGGTCGATTTCATCGAAGGCGACATGGACCGGCCGCTGGTTGTGGCGCAGTTGTATACCGGATCGGATACGCCGCCCTTCTCGGCTGGCGTCGACACCGGGATCAATCATGCCGGCGTGATTTCCGGCATGCACAGCAATAACTTCGACGGCGGCGGATTCAACCAGTGGGTGCTCGACGATACGAGCGGGCAGTTGCGCACGCGTCTGGCGACCAGCAGCGCGGGGACGCAGCTCAATCTCGGGTATCTGGTGCAGCAGGCGGCCGGCTCGGCGCAGCGCGGCGCGTATCGCGGGACCGGGTTTGAATTGCGCACTGATGCGTGGGCGGTTGTTCGTGGCGGCGAAGGTGTACTGATGTCGGCGACAGCGCGCGCGCAGCAAGGCAGCAGTGTGACGTCGACGCAGTTGGATAGTAGTGAGGCGATCGGCTTGCTGCGCGGTGCGGGCGAGCTCGGAACGACCCTGCTCAATGCGGCGACCGCGCAAAAGGCCTTGTCGAGCAAAGAAGCGTTGCAGGCGCAGGTTGAATTGATCGAGCATGTTGATCCCAAGCAGAAAGGCAAGTTTGCCAGCGGCGTGGGTGGGCAGGATGCGCTGAAGGCGGCGGCTGGTTCACGTGATGCAGATGCGGATGCGCCGGTCGAAAAATTTGGCGCGCCTCTTGTTTTAATGGAAGCGCCGAGCAGCATCAATTGGGCGACGCCGGCATCGACCGTGGTGTTTGCGGGTGGGCAGTTGCAGTGGACGACGCAGGCGGATTTGCATATGGCGGCGGCGTATACGGTCGCCTCAGTGTCGGCGAATGCGACCGGGTTATTTACGCATGATGGCGGGATTCAAGCCGTTGCGGCGAATGGGCCGGTGTCGCTGCAGGCGCATACGGATCAACTGGAGATTCTGGCGGACAAGGCTGTCACGATTGTGTCGGTCAATGATGTTATCGAGATCAAGGCCAAGGAAAAGATCGTGCTGCAGGCTGGGCAATCGTCTGTGACGCTCGAAGGCGGGAATATTACATTTGCTTGCCCGGGGAATTTTTCAGTCAAGGGGGGGCGGCATGTGTTTGAAGGTGGCGCGGGTGTAGTACCGGCCTTCCCTGCTCTTCCAAATACGAAAGTCAAATTTTTCAACGAAGCGTTTGTCGTCAAAGACCCTAACGGCAACTCGATCTCGGATATTCCCTATCGAATCAGAAGTTCAGCCGGCGACGTGTTTGCGTCGACTCTCAATGACGGCTTTACTGAACGCGTTTCAACAGAAACCAGTGAAGAAATCGAATTCGCCATGGAGTGGTTCAAGGTGGTTCCAGGCAAGCACTCGAAATAAAGTCAAGGTCGAAAGGAGCATCAATGGGCGCCGCTAACGAAGTGAAGGCAACAACCAATACGATTGCCAACTCACGCAAAGAAATACACTGCGACTGCAATTTAATGTGGTCCATCATTCAGCAAATGATTACCAAACGACTGTGCTCTCAGAGCGGTCGCAACGAAGGTTCGATCATTCCCGTTTATAGTGACCGGGCGCGACGTATCGCAGCAACCTATGCACGCTTCTACCTTGAGACGGAAAAATACGGAGACGTATCAAAAAAAGGAAGATTTTATTGGATGGCTTTGGGTGCGTTTGCGAGCAAAACTGTAGCATGTTCACTGGATGACCCGCGCGTGGCGCTGATCGATACAGTTTTCAGAGGCTTGGCTAAAGGGAATCTTTGGTTGTTCTACGATATCAGTGGATGGCATTGGTACTACACGCGATTCCGCGACAGTTTCGATCAGTGCGTTACTTGTCGTGACGCCTCAGCATATATCAGACCGGTAAGAGAACAGGTAGCCAATTATCCTTGGAAAGACGACGCGCTACCGAAAATTAAAAACATGCATCAGCATAGCTATATCGTTTCTGGATTTAATCTCGTTCAAGAGATTGAGAGTGAACTTCGACCGCGCCAGCGGGCTACAAAACAACTGCAACATCTTCTTGAAATCGCACAGCACGAGCAAGGGGTGATCCTTCAGCCATTGATTTACGCGGATCCGAATTTTTCAGCCTGGGTCGCCCGCCAGCGCGCTTGGTACGCGAATTGGGCAAGTCCGGATTTGCAGCTAGCATTTCACAATGCTTGCGACACGAAGGAAGCGCAACTTAAATCGGTCGCAGACAGCACAACCATTCTCGAAAATTATACAAGTCGAATGGATTGGATTAATAGCGCGGCAGATCAGTTCCACCATCTCATGCAGACCAGAGCCGAGTACATGGAGAGTCAACTGCAAATTATTTCCGGGTGGGTAGGCGCTTCGCAAGAGCTAAGACCCATGACACATTACCAACCATTTTGATATCGCATGAAAAAAATCGTATCATTTCTCATGATCGCAATATTATTAGGTTGCATTCGAACTGGTAAGGAAACAGAAATAATGGAATCAAAAATCAATCTAAAAATTAATGAATCATCAACTGATTTCGTTCGCAGAAATTCGAGTTTGATTAAAGTAGTGAATAGACCTCCAGGGGTTAATTTTTATGTAGCCCGCTGGGATCAAAAAAAACCAGGCACTGCAACTTTCGATCACGGAAAAAATTCGTTCTCGATAGAAAATATCCTTAGCATTACTGCCGTTGAGGACTCGTTATCGTCACAAGAAGGATTGGTAAAATTCAACGTTAATGCAGCCCCGGCGGCGACAGACTTGATCGGTCACGATGAGGCGCGCAAAAAATTTATTTCAGTCTTGCAGAATATCCGTAAAGCTGGCTGGAATATTTTCATCGATGAAGGAGACCCGCGTTTGCGTGGTCAAGCGATGCTCAACTTCGCGTTGTCGGAATCCTCTTCCAGCAGTTTGGATGCGGACTACGAACCGACATTTGCTGAGTGGATGAGCACCCGGAGCAATATGCTTTGGCAATTTTACGCAAATCGTGTTTATCTTACAGTCTCATTTTCCCGCGAACCAACATTACTTGACCCTCAGAAGCCAGGAGCGTATCTCATCTCTTTCACGATAGAAAGTGAGAACGAGCACTACCGCGGTTATGTTACGCCAAATCAGAGAGCAAAATGGAAGAGTGTATTGCCTTCCCAATTACAATATTTGCCAGGAATGCGTGAGAAGAAGGAGGACGAACTGCGCGCAAAAGGGATAAGAATCGATGAGACTTATCAAAATCCTCCGCTCCCCAATCTTAACGAATAGCGGCGGCCGGCTTTGTTGCACAAGTTCCCCGGGACACCGGTCGATTGTGGGCCCTAGGTAAACTGGCGGCATGAGTGGGTTCTGTCGTGTTGGCGTGTTGTAATCAAGTTTTCGCTGGAGCGAAGGCGGAAAGCTTATGCTGGACGACCCTGTCGCACCGTCGCATAAACTTGCTCGGCAAACGACGTGCATTTCTGCCTCGCGTACTGGCGGCCGAGGGCCTGAACTGGCGCTTCGAGCATGATCAGGAAGGCGACGAACCGGCCGAGGGCGGCGCAGCGCTAGCGCGGTACCGCGTCGTGTTCTTCGACAGCCAAGCCGCCCTGCCCGCCACGCCGCGCGGCGACACGCTGCGCTTTCATGGCGTGCGCGCCAGCGATACCGATGACGCGATCGACCGGTCTGCCGCGCTGCGACACGTGGCGGCCAATGCCGTTTCGATCAGCAGCTGCGATCCGGCGCAGCTGATGGCGCTCGCGGCCGAGCAGCTGACCAGCCTGGATATCGGCGAGATGCCGTCGCTGTCGATTTACGACGGCAGCGCCAAGCGTCGTCACGACACCAAAGCCGGGGCCGACGCACACAGCCGCGTCATGCTGCAGGCGCTGGAGCTGGACGAGTGGCCGGCAAATAAACTGCGCCGGTGAAGCTAATTATCCTGATGCCGGATAATTTTTAGAATTACGATATATAAAAAATTCTGCACTAGAATTGGTACAGAAAAACATCTTACAACTGACAAAGTGAATAAATTAAGTGCTTTACCTCTATGCGTCGTTTGATTACCTGAAAGAACTTCGCCTCAAGTTGCAGGGGCTGATTGTTGCAGTCGATCCGACACTCGAGCTCTCGAAAATGCAACGCCGCAACTCATTAATTACCGCTTCCCAGCTTGGCGCACGTGAGATGTCCGAAAATTGGCGCAATGATGCCTGCTCCATTCTTATGCATTTCGAACGTTCAGTCGAAAGACAGATGACCGAACGTGCCAGCGATTCGTTTTCGATCACCATTGCGAACGACTGCGAGCGCAGCTTGAGAGAAATATCGCTGGCCTGGATGACGCCTGATGAGCAGGATAATTTCGACAATCAATTTCAAGCAATGTCATGGCACGCCGGTCAGCTCGACAACACGGTCAGTCAGCATGAACAGGCGGGGCGCTGGGATGATTTCAGTCTGATGCTCGCTGCGTCCCGGCGCAAGCACGATATCGACCGAGCGGATCCACTTCGCCTACGCCCAGATATCCTTGGTGTGAGTGGCACAACGCCGGCTCGCACAGGGGTGTATCTCCCTCTCGACGATCCCTACGGTGCGCCTCAGTTCTGCTGGGTCGGTAATCCACAAGGCGTTCTTCTCGACTGTAATACCTTCAATGAGCTTGGGCTGGAAGCGCTGGCTTCCATCGGACGGGATGATTTATGGATCAACAAAAGCCGCATGCTCGAATTTGCCCGACGTCACGCGAACGACCCAAGATTAACGCAAGACCCATTTTTTGACGACAGCATCTCTGATGAAGATCTTGCTCCAAGTCTCGTAGCCCGAAACGCATTTACCACTCGGCCGTGCCGCCGGATGTACGTCGAACAGATCCATGGTGCGCTGAAAAACTAAGCTGAAGTAAAAAGCTGAAGGAATCTCAGCCATGGTGCAAATACTGGTCTGTATAGTTCTCGTCTTAAAACATTTGACCCATCAAACGAAAAACGCTGTTACATGACAAAATTCTTCACTGGCTTTCTCTGCTCGACGCTTTCACTTGGCTGCCTTGCAACCGAGTTTCCTGCTGTGGGCTTGCTTGAACAAATTCCCGTGATGGGAGCAGACTACAAGGTGATAGCACGGCCCATCTATGTCTTTACAAACAAGAAGTTAACTTTCCCTACCGTTTTTACTGGCATGGCCGGAACGGAACAGCCTTATATTCCAGTATGTTGCTATCAAGTCAGAAACATCTCCCCTCTTGATCTCCCGCGGGAAGTCAAAAAGTATCATAAGGATGAAGAGTTTGGTTTGCATATGAGGGGTATTCGAGGATATGCCTACCTATACGCAGCCGAACCTGTCAGCGACAAGTCCAAATGGACATCAATCATGTCTGCTCTGATAAAGAAATCCTCGAACCCTGACGATGGGTCGCCGTTCAGTGCGCCGGTGTTAGCTGCAATGATCACTGCAGAAACAATTCCGCTGAAAATGGGAACTCCGCCCAATCAAACAACGCTTCACACGCGATATGACGAGAAATCTGATCGCCTGGTCTTTACCTTTCAGCAGGGAAGGGAAAAAATCGAGTTTTCGGAACCGACGTTTGCGCACTAGCTACCTGAAACAGGTTGCTTGCGATTTCCCGACTGTAACTTATACAGCCTGGAAATCGCGCTGATGGTTCTCCCAACGTGGAAAGCCGACGGTCCTCACTCCCCCGTGATCTTCGCATCCTTCACAAACTTGCCCCACGTCTGATATTCCTTGCTCGTATGCGCTGCCAGTTCCTGCGACGTCATGTAGACCGCATACGCACCCTGCTCCTGCGCCTTGCGCTTGAATGCGTCGGTCGCCATGATTTTCTTGATCTCGCCAGTCAACTTGTCCACGATCGGCTTGGGCGTGTTGGCGGGCGCGTACACGGCAAACCACGAGCTCACGTCCAGCTTCTCGTACCCTTTGATCGTCGCCGTCGTCGGCACGTTGGGCAGACTCGGCAGCGCAACGTTGCCGGTCACAGCAATCGCGCGCAGCTTGCCGGACCGGATGTGGGCCAGCAGCGGCGGCGCTGTCGTAAAGGTCATCTCGACGTTGCCACCCAGCAGATCGGTAATCGCCGGACCCGTACCTTTGTACGGTACGTGGGCGATATTCGTGCCGCTCATCTGATTGAGCATTTCGCCCGTCACGTGCTGCAACGAGCCATTGCCGGACGATGCGTAATTGAGCTTGCCGGGGTGTGCCTTGGCGTAGCTGACCAGCTCGGGCAGCGTCTTGATCGGCAGATCGGGCCGCACGACAAACACTTGCGGCGCCACGATCAGGTTCGCAACCGGGGTGAAGTCCTTGATCGGATCGAATCCGGCCTTGACCACGTGCGGCGTGATGACGTGAAAGCCCGAGTACTGCACCAGCAAGGTATAGCCGTCCGGCTTGGCCCGCTTGACGGCCGAGGCAGCGATCGCGCCCGCCCCGCCCGGCCGGTTCTCGACGACGACCGGTTTGCCCAATGCCTTCGACAGCGGATCGGAGATCATGCGCGCGGCCAGGTCGGTGGTGCCGCCCGGCGCGGCCGAGACCATCAGTGTGATGGCGCGCGCGGGATAGTTATCCTGCGCCTGCGCGCCGATGCTGACAAGTGCGGCACCGACGGCGAGCATACTGGCGCGCATGCGCAGCGAGTGGATTGATTTCATGGTGTCTCCTGAATTATTAAAATAGTTTTCTACATACCGGTAAGCGCGTGAGTTCAGGCCGACCGCGCTTCCGCGCGCTCCCTGATCGCTTCGAAATCCCTTGGTGGCCGGTGCAGATCGAGCCGCCGGCCCGCCTTGACGATCTGACTTGGCGTCTCGTGCCCGATCAGCGCCGGCAGCCGTGACGATGCGTCCAGCAAGCGGTCCAGATCGACACCCGTGTCGTAGCCCATCAATTGCAGCGCGTGCACCACCTCTTCAGTGCAGACGTTGCCCGAGGCGCCGGGTGCATATGGGCAGCCACCAATGCCGCCAAGCGATGCGTCGAAGCGGTCGGCGCCCGCATCGATCCCGGCCAGCACATTGGCCAGGCCCATGCCGCGGGTATTGTGAAAGTGCAGGCTCAGTTCGGTATCCGGCCAGGCTGCGCGGAAACGCGCCGTCAGCGATGCCACCTGGCTCGGGTACGCCATGCCGGTCGTGTCGCACAGCGTGATGCCGCCGGCGCCCGCCTCGTCGATGAAGCGCGCGCACCAGGCCAGCACCGTGTCTTCCGGCACATCGCCTTCCATCGGACAGCCAAACGAACACGACAACGAGATATTCACGGCCAGCGCCGCCTGTTGCGCCAGGGCGGCCACCTCGCACAAACCCTGGAACGATTGCGCCTGCGTCATGCGCAGATTGGCCAGGTTGTGCGTTTCGCTGGCCGACATCACCAGGTTCAGCTCATCGGTGCGGCTCTCGATCGCGCGCTCGGCGCCGCGCACGTTTGGCACCAGCGCGCTGTAGATCACACCTGGCACGCGCTCGATGCCAAGCATCACCTGCTGCGCATCGGCCAGCGCCGGAATCGCCTTGGGCGAAACAAAGGCGGTCACTTCGATCTTGGCCATGCCGGCCCGCGACAGGCTGTTGACCAGGGCGATCTTGTCGGCGGTCGGTACGAACACCGACTCGGCCTGCAAGCCATCGCGCGTGCCGACTTCCTGCATGTGGATGCGGCGGCCAGCGCCGTTCCACCGGTTCATGCGACCACTCCCTTGTCGCGCAAGGCGGCGATGTCCGGCTCACTCAAGCCCAGTTCGCGCAGCACGCCATCGGTATCGTCACCCAGGCCCGGGGCGGAGGTGCGCACAGTGCCTGGCGTGCCCAGCAACTTGGGAACGACGCCCGGCACCTCGAGGTCGTAGCCGTCGCGCGTGGACTGGGCCAGGATCATGTCGCGCGCCCGGTAATGGGGATCTTCCGCGATGTCTGCGGCCGTATAGACCTTGCCGGCCGGGACGCGGGCGCCGCCCAGCAACTCGAGGACCTCGGTGATCGGGCGCGTTGCCGTCCAGACGCCGATGGCGGCGTCGATCTCGGCCACGCGCACGACGCGGCCGGCATTGTCGGCCAGCGCCGGGTCGTGGGCCAGGTCGTCGCGCCCGATCACGGCCATCAGGCGCTTGAAGATGCTGTCGCCGTTACCGGCGATGAGCACGTAGCCATCGTTGCAGCGGTAGGCGTTCGACGGCGCGATGCCAGGCAGCGCGCTGCCGGCGGCTTCGCGCACGGCGCCAAAGGCGCTGTATTCGGGCAGCAGGCTTTCCATGACGTTGAACACGGCCTCGTGCAGGGCGACATCGATCACCTGGCCCTTGCCGCCATTGACCTTGCGGTGGTACAGCGCCGTCAGTACGCCGATGGTGCCGTGCAGTGCGGCCAGCGTATCGCCGATCGACACGCCGCAGCGCACCGGCACGCGGTCCGGTTCGCCCGTCAGGTGGCGCAGGCCGCCCATCGCCTCGCCGATGGCACCAAAGCCTGGCAGGTCGCGGTATGGACCGGTCTGGCCGTAGCCCGAGATGCGCAGCATCACAAGGCCCGGATTGAGAGCGGACAGCGCGTCCCAACCCATGCCCCAGCCTTCGAGGGTGCCGGGGCGGAAGTTCTCGATCAGCACATCGGCTTCCGCGATCAGCTTGCGGGCGATGTCCTGGCCTTCGGCGCTGCGCAGGTCGAGGGCGATCGAGCGCTTGTTACGCGATTGCACTTGCCACCAGACCGACGTACCTTCCTTGATCATGCGCCAGTTGCGCAGCGGGTCGCCGCTGCCCGGCGCCTCGATCTTGATGACGTCGGCGCCGAATTCGCCCAGGGTCTTGCCGGCGAACGGGCCGGCGATCAGTTGACCCATTTCGATGACGCGCACGCCGCGCAAGGCGCCGTCGGGAATGCTGCTGTTGAGGTTCATGCTGGTCTCGTCGATGGTTGTAGCTTGTCGACCCAGCATAGAGAGAACGGGCCCTACCAGTCCAACCGTTTCTTTTCAACGAGCCTTCGTCAACCGCGAACGCTCTTCGGCGGCTCCCAGATGCGTGAGCAGCGCCCGCGTCACCGGCGACAAGCCCTTTTCTTCCCGCACGACGATGCGCAGCTCGCGCTCGGCCCACGGCTCGTCGATCTCGACAGCCACCAGCCCCAGCGGCTGGCCGATGGCAGTAAACACTTCGTGGGGAATCACGCCCAGGCCCATGCCCACCTGCGCCATGCGGCACACGGCATCGAAGCCAGGCACGTGGATGCGGGTTTTCAATGGCCGGCCAGAGGCGCGCGAGGCCAGGTGCGTGCGTTTGTTGATGGAACTGTCCGCGTGCAGGCCCACGTGATCGAAGTCGAGCGTGTCCGCGAACGGGACGCGGCCGCGCCCGGCCAGCGCATGGTCGTGGCGCATGACGAGCACGATGCGGTCGCGCCGGTACAAGTGGCTGTGCAGCTCGCGGGTATCGGTATCGCCCGAGCAGATGCCGATCTCGGCGAAGCCGTCCTCGACGCCCTTGACGACGTCGCCGCTGGGGCGCTCTTCGAGGTCGAGCCGGATCTGCTCGTGCAGGTTCAGGAATGCGCGCAGGTCTTCCGGCAAGAATTCCACGATGGCCGACAGGTTCGCCACCATGCGCACGTAACCGCGCAAGCCCTGGGCATGCTCGGCCAGTTCCTGGCCGATCTTGTCGACGCTCTGCAGGATGCGGCGCGCATGCGTCAGCAGCGATTCGCCGGCCGGGGTCAAGGTCATGCCGCGCGCCGCGCGCACCATCAGCGCCACGCCCAGCGCCCCCTCCATGTCAGCCAGCCGCTTGCTGGCCGCCGAGACGGCAATGGCTTCGCGCTCGGCGGCGCGGGTGAGTGAACCTTCTTCGTGGATTGCCAGGAAAAGCTGCAGGCTGGTGAGGTCCAGCCTTCTGAGGATATTGTTCAGTGCCATCGGAAAAGCTGATACAGCGGGAGACGAGAGTGTCACGACTGTATCAGGTCTGTTCAGGCAAACAGGTTTCCCACTCTGGGCGCGTCCGCCAGGTTCCAGATGCGCGCGGCCAGCGCATGCATCTCGGCCTCGCTCGCGGCTTCGCCAAACAAGGCTAGCCGCAGCGCTTTCTGTTCGAGTTCAGCGCGCGACAAGGTGTTGCCGGGGTCGCCCTTCGGTTCATCGACCCGGCCGGTGAGGCGCCGCCCATCGGTCGTCTCGACCGTGACCTTGCCGATCCAACGCGCCGGATACGCGGTGTCAACTTCGTCGTCGAACTCCATGCCCACCTTGCCACGAAACGCCGCGATCGGCGCTGCATTGAAATTGTCTTCGAACTGGCTCAGGCCGGCCACATCGTAATGCGCGATCAGCCCGAGCACCGTCCCCATCGAAAATTTGGCCTGGTGTACCGTCTGCGGATCGACGACCGCGCCCAGCACGTCAATGGCGCCCTGATGCACGTGCGCGACGACACGCGTGATCTGCTCCGGTTGCAGGCCGTGGGTTCGCATCACCTGCTGCAAGGCGTCGGCGGCCGGATGCGTGTGCCGGCACGACGCGTGGAATTTGAAGGACGTCTCGGCCAGCGCCCAGCGCTCGCCCAGGCGGTCGGTCAATTTGGCCGGATCGGCGTCGCTCGACATGCCCGCCCCCATACCCTGCGCGCCTTCGAGGATGCGGCGCGCACCGGTAAAACCGTCCTGGGCCAGGTAGGCCGACGTCAAGCCGTTCGCGGCGGCCGCTGCCGTGTGCAACTGCTTTGAATCGGCAGCGTCGCGCAGGAATTCCCACAGGCCCGCCGCCTGGGTGCCGGCCGAGCCGAAGGCATGCAGCATCTGGTCGGGCGTGAGCTTGAGCAAGTGGCCCGCCGCAGCGGCAGCCGCCAGCGTCCCTGCGGTGCCCGTCGTGTGGAAGATGCGGTAATGCGAGCGGCCGAGAAACTCGCCGACGCGGATGCCGACCTCGTAGCCGGCCACGGCCGCCGTCAGCAGGTCGCGCCCGCTGGCGCCGATCGACTGGGCAACGGCCAGTGCCGCCGGAAACACGACCGCGCCCGGATGGAATACCGAGCCGTTGTGCACATCGTCCTGCTCGGCGACGTGCGAGGCAGCGGCATTGACCATCGCCGCGAACAGCGGCGTCGTCGTGCGGCGCGAGATCAGCACCTCGCAGGGGCCGCCGCCCGGCCCCATCGTCTGCGCGTAGCGGTCGATGGTTTGCACGGCGCGTGACGTGCGGCCGGCCAGCGCGGAACCGATCCAATCGAGGAACAGGTCTTCGGTGCGCATGCGCACGGCGTCGGGAATCTGCTCATAACGCAGGGTGGCGGCGAAGCTGGCGAGCAGCTGGCTCCGGTGCTGGTGGTCAGCCATGTGGTCTCCTTGGTTCTTGATGTTGGTGGTCGGCGTACTGCGACTCGATGGCGCTCTGCGACCATCATAGTGAGCAATACCGGCCCTGAAGAAATAGAAAAATTTGATACCACCATGCTGCTGTCAGATTACCGCCGTGCAAGGCAACCGTGCACCTTTCTTGCCAACCATGAAATAGTATTCACTTTGCCAGTAATGAGATATCATTATCAATAAGGCGCACATCCTGTGCCAGCCGGTCCACCCTGCACGCCTGTACTCCACGAGACGCCATGATCCGCATCGACCACCTGACCAAGCGCTACGGCGAACGCGTCGTCGTCAACGACCTCAACCTGCACGTCGAAGCAGGCCAGGTCTATGCATTGCTTGGCCCGAATGGCGCCGGCAAATCCACGACGATCGGTTGCCTGCTCGGTTTCGTCAAACCCGACGCCGGCCGCATCACGCTGGCCGGTTCGCCGTTGATGCCGGCCGAGGCCGCGATCCGGCACGCCGCCTACATCGCCGAAAACGTGGCTCTCTACGAGCGCCTGACCGGTGTCGAGAACGTCGACTTTTTCATGCGCCTGCTGGGGCGCCGGCTCGACACAACCGGGATCGAAGCCTTGCTGGAGCGGGTCGGCCTGCCCCGCCACGCCTGGCACCGTCAGGCGCACGGCTATTCGAAAGGCATGCGCCAGAAGGTCGGCATCGTCATGGCGCTGGCCAAGGGCGCGCGCGTGCTGGTGCTGGATGAGCCGACCTCGGGCCTCGATCCGGAAGCAAGCGTCGCCTTCGGCCACCTGATCCGCACCGTCGCCGATGACGGGGCGGCCGTGATCATGGCCACGCACGACCTGCTGCGCGCGCAGGAACTGGCGGACCGCTGTGGCGTCCTGGTGGGCGGCCATCTGGTCAGCGAATGGCAACTTGGAGAACTGCATGCCGGCGAACTCGAACGCAATTACCTCGACAGTCTCGCGGCCCGTGGTTGATCACGTGTGGCGACAAGCCTTCATCGGTGCCTGGCAAGCCGACTGGCGCGAGCGCCGGCGCGACTGGCGTGTGGCGCTGGTACTGGCCCTCGGGCTGGCGCTGGCTACGGGCGCGGCGCTGCTGGCCTCGCTCGACCTGGAACGCACCCGCGCCGCGCGCACCGTCGCGGCTGCGGCGGAGGTCGAACGTTGGGTGCACCAGGGCAGCAAGAATCCCCATTCTGCCGCCCACTACGGCGTGTACGCGTTCAAGCCGCTGCCGACACTGGCGGCGATCGATCCCGGCATCGAACAATATGTGGGGTCCAGCATCTGGCTCGAAGCGCACAAGCAGAACGACATGGTGTACCGCCCCGCCGCCGACAGCGCGGGCGCCGACCGCCAGTTTCGCCTGAGCCCCGCGCTGGTGCTGCAAGTGCTGGCGCCGGCAGCGATGATCTTTCTGGGCTTCGGCATGTTTGCCGGCGAGCGCGAACGCGGGATGCTGCCGGCGCTGCGCCTGAACGGTGCGCCACTGGGCGCAATCGCGGTCGCACGTGGCGCGGTCCTGCTGTGCCTGGCCATGACGCTGTCGCTGCCCGCCATCGTCGCCATCGTCGCCCTGAAGTGGCAGGCCGGCGGCGGCGAACCGGTTGCCGATCCGGGCCTGCGCGCGCTGCTCTTCGGTGGCGGCTACCTCGTCTACCTGACTGTCTGGGCTGCCATCGTCACGGCCGCGTCGGCGTATGCGGCCACGCTGCGCGCCAGCCTGGCCCTGCTCGTTACCCTGTGGACGGCGCTCACGCTCGTGCTGCCGCGCGCCGCTGCCGAACTGGCGCAATCGGCCGCGCCGCTGCCGTCCGCGCAGGCATTCCGGCAAGCCGTCGACGACGACCTCGGCATGCCGGACGATCCGCAGGAGGCCGAGCGCCACAAGCAGCAACTGCTCAAGCAGTATGGCGTCGACAAGGTGGCCGACCTGCCGGCCAACTGGGCTGGCATCAGCCAGCTGCGCAGTGAAGCACATGGCAATATCGTCTTCGACCGCCATTACGGCCCGCTGTTCGCTGCGCTGGCAAGCCAGGACCGGGCGATGGCGCTGGCGGGCTGGTTGTCGCCGGCCGCCGCGATCGCCGGGCTGTCGAGCCGGCTGGCCACCAGCGACAGCGCCAGCCACGTCGAATTCATCCGCGCTGCCGAAACCCACCGCCGCCTGATGCAGAACCTGCTCAACAGCGACCTGGCGCGTCATCCCGACCGCGATGGTGTCAAGTACCAGGCCGATGCGGCGCTGTGGCGCAGCATTCCCCCGCTCACGTTTGGCTATGCGGCGCTCGATCTGCGTGAAGTGGCCGTGCGCTGGTTGCTGCCGCTCTTCACGCTGCTCGTTGCCAGCATTGGCCTCGCTTGGGCAGCGCTACGGCGCCTTCGTCTCGGGAGCGTCAAATGATCCGCACCCTGGCACTGATTCGCTTCGATCTGCGCGCACTGCTGCGCGAGCGCGGCACGCTGCTGCTGCTCGCGGCGGCGCTGTTGCTGGCCTGGTATGGCCTGTTCGAAGGGGCCCGCTTCCAGCAGCACGCGCAGGCCGCGAGCCAGGCGGCAGTTGCGCAGGAGACCGCAGCGCGCACCGCGGCCAGGGATCTCGCAGCGCGCTACTTCGCGCAGCCGGACGCGCCCGAATTTGCCGGCCTGCTGTATTACCGCACGCCAGTGGACGTGCGCGGCTACGCGTTTCGCGAGCACGTGGGCTTTGCCGTCATGCCGGCGCTGCCGGGTGCGGCGCTGGCGATCGGCCTGGCCGACATCCAGCCGGCCTATGTGCGGGTGCGGGCCGAATCGATGGCGTCGGTGCGCACTGCCACCGACATCGACCACCCTTCCCGCCTGGCATCGGGCCGTTACGACCTGATGTTCTTCGTGGTCTACCTGTGGCCTTTGATCCTGTTGACGCTGTCGGCGTCGGTGCTGACGCAAGACCGCGAGAGCCTGCGGCTGCGCAGCCTGCTGCTGCAGGGCGTCGGCACGGCGCGCATCCTGTTTGTCCAGGCCGGCGTACGCGTCCTGCTCGCGACGATCTTGCTGATCCTGGGCGTCGCTGGCGCCGCGCTGCTGTCCGGCGCCGTGCCATTCGATGGCCCCGGGGCAGGCGCGCTTGCCCAGTGGGCCGGTCTGGTGCTGCTGTACTCGGCGTTCTGGAGCGGCGTCGGCATCGCCGTCTGCGCCTGCTGCGCGAACCGCATGAGCGCCGCCTTTGCCGGCTTCGGCCTGTGGCTGCTGTTCGCGATCGTGCTGCCGGCCGCCCTCGACGCTGTCACCCGCATCGCGGCGCCGGTGCCGCCCCGCGAACGTTATGTGCAAGCCATGCGCGATGCCCTTGATCAGGTCAATGCCGACCAGGCCGAAAGCCTGGCGCGCTTCTACGACAGCCATCCCGAATGGAAACCCAGGCGCACCGCGCCGGGCGAGGTCGCTTCGAGCGTGTCACGCCTGCACCGGGCCCAGGAAACCGAACGTCTCATGGCAGGCGTCGAACGCGAATTCGCGCTGGCCGAACATGCGCGCGCTGCGTTCTTTACCCGCATGAGC